>PDWJ01000152.1_pt1 | contig 145106 bp, 144 predicted proteins | sample 1430881 | NCBI WGS metagenome assembly PDWJ01 (sample SAMN01162460, study PRJNA174530) | Oral metagenome, whole genome shotgun sequencing project. | biome: Marine environment; feature: Marine mammal; material: Swab sample of the gingival sulcus; isolation source: swab sample of gingival sulcus...
GCGTTCCTCTTCTATAAGGGGGGCGAGCAGGCTGCCCGTCTGAACGGTGGCGAGTGTACTGTTGAGGCGATTCGAGAGAAAGCGGAGGCCCTTCTGTAACTTGATGTTCTGTTACTGCAAGACGTACGATGCTTGTCGTACGACGACACGATGAGAGCCGATCTGCGTACTGGTTGCCTCTATCAGGGCTCCTGCTGTGAGTTTCGAGGACTTTCTCGTTTTCAGGCATATCGGGATGCTCGTGCTGTCGTAAGGTGATAATGTCGATAGACAACTCTGTTGTCGATGTTTTTGGTACGCCGTCCCATCCGTCGGGACGAGCGAAACAGTATAAGGGGGGAGTCGCTTTGAAACTTGAACTCCATAAGGTGCAGGTGCGTAAACTGACTTTCGGATCTGAGACCTCCGTTAAGGACGGAGTCCTCAGTATCAACAAACAGGAACTGATCGAACTTCTTTCCGAAGATGATCGTCTTGCCGGAGTTGATCTGGATCTGGCTCATCCCGGCGAAGAGGTCCGTATTCTGCCGGTGAAAGATGCCATTGAGCCCCGGTGTAAGCTGGACGATGGCAACGAGGTGTTCCCCGGATGGATCGGTGATGTCGATCCCGTCGGTGAGGGCAAGACTCTTGTCCTGGAGGGCGCTGTTGTCTTGACCACTGGTCGCTTGGTTGCCCCTCAGGAGGGGATTGTCGACATGACTGGTCCTGGGGCCGAGTACACGCCGTTTTCCAAGACCAACAACCTGGTGGTGGTCCTGACCCCTGCCGACGGCGTTGAGCTTCATTCCAGAGAGGCTGCATGTCGTCAGGCCGGCCTCAAGGCAGCCCACTATCTGGCGAGCTGCTGTAAGGCTGCTTCTGCCGATCACGTCGAAACGTACGACTTCCCGCCTCTTGCCGAGGCCATGAAAGCCCATCCTGGTCTTCCCAAGGTGGCATACGTCTACATGCTTCAGTCTCAGGGGCTGCTTCACGATACCTGGGTGTACGGTGTGGATGCCAAGAAGATCCTGCCGTCCCTCATCAGTCCGACTGAGACCATGGATGGAGCTATTATCTCGGGGAACTGTGTTTCAGCCTGTGATAAGAATAATACCTACGTTCATCAGAACAACCCCATAATCAAGCATCTCTATGCCCACCATGGCAAGGAGTTCAACTTTGTCGGCGTTATCATAACCAACGAGAACGTGACCTTGGCCGACAAGAAACGAAGCTCCTCCTACGCGATCAAGTTAGCCTCAATGCTGGGTGTTGACGCCGTCATCATCTCTGAAGAGGGCTTCGGCAACCCCGATGCAGACTTGGTGATGAATTGTTGGAAGGCTGAACGAGCTGGCATCAAGACCGTTCTGGTGACCGACGAGTACGCTGGACGAGACGGCGCCAGCCAGTCTCTGGCCGACTCTTGCCCCGAGGGCGACGCCTGTGTCACCGCCGGTAACGCTAACGAGCTGGTCCTGTTGCCTCCGATGAAGAAGATCATCGGCGAGTTGCCGACAGCCGACATCATCGCCGGCGGGTTCTTTGGAACTCTGAAGGACGACGGCAGCCTTGAGGTTGAAATTCAGGCCATCTTGGGCGCTACCAACGAGCTTGGCTTCAACACCATCGGCGCCTACACCGTTTAGGTCGTCAGGACCGAAGTAGAGGAGGAGCGTACATGAGCTATCGTGTTGTTCATTACATCAACCAGTTTTTTGCCGGTATCGGCGGCGAGGAGAAGGCTGATATCAAACCGGAAATACGGGAAGGCGTCGTTGGCCCCGGGATGGGGCTCAATGCGGCCTTTAATGGGGAAGCTGAGATCGTTGCTACCGTGATCTGCGGTGATAACTACTTTGCTGACAATATAGAGGACGCTTCAGCTTTCGTCGTTGAGGCGGTCAAAAAACATAAGGCCGATGCTTTTGTTGCCGGTCCCGGATTCAACGCCGGTCGGTATGGCACTGCCTGTGGTGCCGTCTGCACGGCAGTAGGCGAGGCCCTGGGGCTCCCCACGGTGACGGCTCTCTACCCCGAGAACCCTGGAGCTGAGATGTACAAGAAAGGCACCTACATCGTTGAGGCTGCTGACAGTGCCAGGGGTATGAGCAAGGCCGTTCCGGCCATGGCTGCTTTACTGCTCAAGCAGCTCAAGGGAGAGTCCATTGGAAGCCCTGAGGAAGAGGGCTACATCGAGAGAGGCGTTCGGATCAACTGTTTCTACGAAAAGATCGGTGCTGAGCGGGCTGTTGACATGCTCATCAAGAAGATCAAAGGTGAATCTTTCAAGACAGAGTACAAGATGCCCGTCTTCGACCGGGTTGATCCCCGGCCTGCTGTGAAGGACATGAGCAAAGCCAAGGTTGCCCTCGTCACCTCTGGTGGCATTGTTCCCTTTGGCAATCCAGATCACATCGCTGCGTCCAGCGCCCAGAATTTCGGTGAATACGACATCGACGGTGTTATGGACCTGAAGGAAGGTGAGTACCAGACGGCTCATGGTGGATACGATCAGACATACGCCAACCAGGATGCTGATCGGGTTCTCCCCGTTGATGTCTTGCGTGACCTGGAGAAAGAAGGCCGGATCGGCAAACTCCATAATCTCTTCTATGCCACTGTGGGCAACGGTACCGCTGTGGCTAACGCCAAAAAGTTCGGGCAGGAGATCGCTCAACGACTCAAGAGAGACGGTGTGGATGCCGTTATTCTGACGTCCACCTGAGGCACTTGTACGCGTTGCGGTGCAACGTTGGTAAAAGCTATTGAGGACGGTGCAGATGTGCCGGTGGTTCATATGGCCACCATCGTTCCTATCTCTCTGAGTGTCGGAGCCAATCGTATTATTCCTACGGTCGCCATTCCTTATCCCCTAGGCAATCCTGCAGAGACTCCCGATAAGGAGAAGGAACTTCGTCGCCGCTTGGTGGATAAGGCACTGAAGGCTCTGGAGACCGATGTCACTGAACAGACCGTCTTCAAGGACGAGGACTAAATTTTAAGGATCTTTGCTGCAGGATCTTAAAAAATCAAGGGACACCGAAAGGTGTCCCTTGATTTTTTAACCCATGGTCCTGTGGGTTTTGTCTGAGAAGAGAGAAAAGGCAAGCAATAAAGACTTTGGGCAAAGTCACTTCTGTAGTTTTGTTTGTGTACCCGTCTAGGGTATAATATACAGAAGCCTTGTTAAAAAAATCATATAGCTTGCTCTTGCGAGACCACATAAAGATGATGGTGGGGCAGCAAATATAGCCTAAAGGTTTTTATGTATTTTTAATAAGGATTGGAGGTATTCGTAATGGATCAGCTACTACAGATAATTCAGGATATTAACAGCATTCTCTGGGGAAAACTTCTTGTTGTCCTGCTTTGTGGTACCGGTCTGTACTACACGTTTCGCCTTCGTTTTGTTCAGGTTCGTAAATTCGGTGCTGTCATCCGCCAGACTTTTGGTGGTTTGACCCTGAAGGGCGAGGCTGCTGGTAAAGAGGGTATGAGTTCTTTCCAGTCTCTGGCGACAGCCATTGCTGCTCAGGTGGGAACGGGGAACTTGGCGGGGGCTGCTACGGCTATCGCTTCTGGAGGACCTGGAGCCATTTTCTGGATGTGGTTGGCGGCCTTTTTCGGCATGGGGACGATCTTCGCCGAGGCCGTGCTTGCTCAGACATACAAGGTTCGTGACGAACACGGTCAGGTGACCGGTGGTCCGGCGTACTACATCCGAGACGGATTTGGAAGCAAGATCTTAGCCGGTTTCTTTGCGGTGACCATCATCCTGGCCCTGGGTTTTATCGGCAACATGGTTCAGTCCAACTCCATCGCCGACGCTTTTAAAACTGCCTTTAATATCCCCACGCTATACGTCGGTATCGGACTGGCGATCCTTGCCGGCATGATTTTCTTCGGCGGGATCCGCAGGATCGCTTCCTTTACCGAGAAGGTCGTTCCACTTATGGCGCTTATGTATCTCCTGGGAGGACTGTACATCCTGATCACCCAGGCGTCTCACCTCATACCGGCCATCAAGATGATTTTCGTAGGGGCCTTTGATCCCAGGGCGGCCACTGGAGGGCTTATCGGGGTCGGCGTGAAAGAGGCTGTTCGCTACGGTGTTTCCAGAGGTCTGTTCTCAAACGAGGCTGGTATGGGTTCCACGCCCCACGCCCACGCTGTGGCCAAGGTCAAGCATCCTGCCCAACAGGGGCTCGTTGCCATCATGGGTGTGTTTATCGACACCTTTATCGTCCTCAACATGACGGCTCTGGTCATCTTCGCAACGGGGGCCATTGATGGGCAGACGACGGGTATCGCTCTGACGCAAAAGGCTTTTGTGACCGGATTGGGCTCTTTCGGTAATCCGTTTATCGCCATCTGCCTTCTGTTCTTTGCCTTCTCGACGATCATCGGGTGGTATTTCTTCGGTGAGGCCAACATCAAGTATCTCTTTGGGCTTAAGGGCCTATTCCCCTATCGACTTCTGGTCATGGGCTTCATCGTTCTAGGTGCCACTCAGAAGGTCGGTCTGGTCTGGGAATTGGCCGATATGTTCAACGGCCTCATGGTTCTTCCGAACCTCATTGCTCTTATAGGTTTGGCCAAGGTTGTGAGCAAGGCTTTGGACGAGTATGAGGCTGACGGAACTCTCAAGGCAAAATAAAAGGCAAGCGTGCCGTTACGTTGGTTTGATTGGTTTGAACGGAAGGTTCGCGAAGTTCGGCTACTTCCGTCCAAGCTTTTTGTAAAGCACTGATGTTGATGGGAACCCCAGGGGGTTCGCAGGATGTGCCGTCCATGATGGCCAAAGATTACGGAGGTGAGGTTATGCACACACCCATGTACGAGGAGCATGTGGCACTCGGTGGTACCATCGTTGATTTCGGCGGATGGGATCTTCCGGTCCAATACCCCGCCGGTATCAAGGAGGAACATCAGACGGTCCGGACCAAGGCGGGATTATTTGATGTCTCTCATATGGGGGAGTTCTGGGTGACTGGTCCTGATGCTCTGAAATTTGTCCAGAATCTGGTGACCAACGATGTGTCGACCATGGTGGATGGGCAGGTTCAGTACAATCTGATGTGCTACCCTGATGGTGGGGTCGTGGACGACCTTTTGGTATATCGTGCATCCGAGGACCGTATTCTCCTGGTCGTCAACGCCTCCAACGTGGACAAAGATTTCGCCTGGGTTAAGGATCATGTCGTTGGTGATGTGCAGCTTGAGAATGCTTCTATGAAGACTGCGGAGGTCGCTTTCCAGGGCCCCTTGGCCGAGACTATTTTGCAGAGACTCACCGATACCGATCTCTCCTCGATCCCTTTTTTCTTTTTCAAGGAAAACGTCACTGTCGCTGGAGTTCCTGCTTTGGTTTCTCGAACCGGCTACACCGGTGAGGACGGTTTTGAGGTCTATGTGGACTGGGATAAGGGCCCCGTGGTCTGGCGTGCTATCCTGGAGGCGGGGAAGGACGATGGCGTTTTACCCATTGGACTTGGCGCCAGGGATAGCCTCCGCTTCGAAGCAGGCTTGCCCCTGTACGGACACGAGATTGACAAGGATATTACTCCTCTTGAGGCTGGGTTGGGCTTCTTCGTCAAGCTTGATGTCGACGACTTTATCGGGGCGGAGCCCCTGCGGGCTATGAAGGCCCAAGGCTTGCCCCGTGTGACCCTGGCCCTTAAGATGGTGGATAAGGGGGTTCCTCGTCATGGGTACTCCGTGTTCTCCAATGGTGAGGAAGTTGGTCGGGTGACTACTGGTGGCTATTCGCCGACCTTGGAGGAAAATATCGCCACGGTCTTGATTAAGCAAGGAGTTGCCCAGGTTGGTGGTCACCTCGATATTATGGTTCGAGGCAAGGCTAAAAAAGCCGTAGTCGTTAAAAAGCCTTACTATAAGAAAAACTACAAAAAATAAGAGGAGGACGTTGCTATGGCTGAGATCAAGGACGGGCTGAGATACACCAAGGAGCACGAGTGGATTAAGGTCGAGGGAGGTAAGGGACGGGTTGGAATCTCGGATTACGCCCAGCATGCGATGGGCGATATCGTTTTTGTCGAGCTTCCCGAAGTGGGACAGGATGTCTCTGCTGGCGGTGACCTTTGCGTTGTCGAGTCGGTCAAGGGTGCCAACGACGTATACTCTCCGGCTTCCGGTAAAGTCGTTGAGATCAACGAAGCCCTGGATGATTCTCCCGAGGCCATCAACGAGGACCCCTATGGGAGCTGGATTGCCGTGGTTGAGCTTTCAAATGCCTCCGAGGTCGATGCTCTCATGGACCCCGCTGCGTACAAGGCTTTCTGCGATAGCCAGGACTAAAAAAGCTGTGACCATCTACCAAAGGCCCCTATGTCAGGGGCCTTTGGTGTACCGACGAGGAAATGTTTATTCCCATCGTCTGAACATATGAACATAATTCAGGAGGTTATCTGAATGAGGTATATACCCAACACCGACGAGCAGCGGGCAGAGATGCTGAAGATCATTGGTGTCTCTTCGGTAGACGATCTGTTTGCCGATCTTCCGGCTAGCGCGAGGTTTGACAGAGATCTGAATCTCCCTGAGCCTCTCTCCGAGATGGAGCTGATGGCCCATCTTCATAAGCTAGCCGGGCGCAACGTGGATGCCTGTACAGCCCCGTGTTTTCTCGGGGCTGGCGTGTACGATCACTTTATCCCATTGGCGGTGGATCACCTGATCTCTCGGGAGGAGTTCACCACCAGCTACACGCCGTATCAGCCTGAGATCAGTCAGGGGACGCTTCAGGCTATTTTCGAATTTCAGACCATGGTGGCCGAGCTGACTGGCATGGATGTTGCCAATGCCTCCATGTACGATGGTGCCTCTGCCATAGCTGAGGCCGCTTTCATGGCCAGTGTCTCCACCAAGAGGCAGACCATCTTGGTGGCTCGTTCAGTCCATCCTCACTGCAGGGCGGTTCTTAAAACATACGCGAGCCTTCGGGGGTTGTCCATAAAGGAAATTGGCTATGGCGATGGAACTCTGGATATGGATGACTTGAAGTCCAACCTGGGAGACGGTGTCGCTGCAGTTGTGGTGCAGTCCCCCAACTTTTTTGGGTCTCTTGAAGACTTGAAGGCCATCGGCGAGGCTGCTCACGAGGCCAAGGCTCTCTTTGTTGTCTCCACCGATCTGCTGGCCTTATCAATCCTGGAAGCCCCCGGGCGTTTGGGAGCCGATGTCGTTGTAGGCGATGGGCAAAGCATGGGCTCCAGCATGAACTTTGGTGGCCCTCATTTTGGCTTTTTCGCAGCCACCCAGAAACTGGTTCGGAAAATTCCCGGCAGGATCGTGGGACAGACCGTTGATCGTCAGGGTAAGCGCTGTTATGTGTTGACCCTCCAGGCTCGGGAACAACATATTAGAAGAGAGAAAGCCTCATCCAACATCTGCACTAACCACAGCCTGAACGCTTTGGCTGCGACTATCCACATGTCTCTCATGGGACGAGAAGGACTTAAAGAGGCGGCTACCCAGAGCTTGCTCAAGGCCGCTTACACTCGGGATCAGCTGACTGTAGGTGGAGCTTTTGAACCCCGGTTCTCGGGGCCTTTCTTCAGGGAGTTTGCCGTCACCGCAAAGAAGGAGTCCCCGGAGACGATCAACAATCGGCTTTTAGAGAATGGAATTCTGGGGGGGTATGACCTCTCGAAGGATTATCCTGAGCTCGAATCGACGTGGTTGGTTGCCGTTACCGAGAAACGGACCCGATCGGAGATCGACCGTTTTGCGTCTATAGCGAGGGGGAAGTAGTATGTTAAATAAAGTTGACCTCATGTTTGAAAAAAGTCAACCAGGTCGGAGAGGTGTTGCCTTACCTGCTTGTGACGTACCTGGCGATCCTGAAAAACTCTTGCCTCAGGGCTATGGCCGTACTCAAGATGCCATGATTCCTGAGATGACCGAGGTCGATGTGGTCCGTCATTTCACCAACCTGTCTCAGCTCAACTTCGGTGTGGATGAGGGCTTCTATCCTCTGGGTTCCTGTACCATGAAGTATAACCCCAAGATCAACGAAAACGCCGCTCGACTGTGTGGTTTTTCCAACGTTCATCCTTTCCAGCCCGAGGCTACCTGTCAAGGAGCTCTGAAGCTTATGTACGATCTGTCGGTCATGTTGACCGAGATCACCGGTATGGTGGGGATGACTCTTCAGCCCTCAGCTGGAGCTCATGGTGAGCTTACGGGTATATTCCTCATCAAGGCCTACCACAGGAAAAACGGCGATGAGGGGACTAGAACTAAGATGATCGTTCCCGATTCGGCTCACGGGACCAATCCTGCCACGGCGTCGATGGCGGGATACGATGTGGTTGAGGTGGCCTCTAACGACCGAGGGAATGTCGATCTGGAGGCCCTTCGTGCTGTTGTTGGCCCTGATACGGCTGGGCTCATGCTCACGAACCCGAACACCCTGGGGCTTTTTGAGAAGGATATCCTGGAGATCGCCGGGATCGTTCACGACGCCGGTGGCCTTCTGTATTACGACGGTGCCAATGCCAACGCTATTTTGGGACAAATCCGTCCGGGGGACATGGGGTTTGACGTGCTCCACCTGAACCTCCACAAGACCTTCAGTACACCTCACGGTGGTGGTGGCCCCGGCTCGGGGCCTGTGGGTGTCAGCGAGAAGCTTCTGCCTTTCCTTCCGACCCCGTTGATCGTGGAAAGGGACGGAAGCTATACGTTAGACGATGACCGCCCTGACAGTATTGGCAAGGTGCGCTCTTTCTTCGGGAACTTTGGAGTCCTCGTTCGGGCGTACGCCTACATCCGAACCATGGGCCCCAAAGGCTTGAGAGCCGTATCCGAGAACGCTGTGCTCAACGCCAATTACCTGATGAAACGGCTTAGCGAGCGTTTCGATATACCTTTATCCAATGTCATATGCAAGCACGAGTTCGTTATCTCCGGCGAGAAGCAGCATAAAGCCCATGGCGTTTCGACCCTGGATATGGCCAAGAGGCTCATGGACCATGGCTTCCATCCCCCGACGGTCTACTTCCCTCTTATCGTCCACGAAGCCATGATGGTGGAACCCACCGAGACCGAGGGTAAGGAGATGCTGGATCGGTTTGTGAGCGCCATGTTCGAGATCGCCGACGAGGCCGAAAAAACTCCTGAGATCTTCCACGATGCGCCGTATACGACCATCGTCTCCAGACTGGACGAGACCCAGGCTGCCAGGCACCCCGTCCTGCGGTGGACTCCTGAGAAGTAGGGCTGATGATCTATGATCTGATGGTTCTGGGCGGCGGGCCCGGTGGCTGCAGAGCCGCCGAGCTCGCCGCCAGAGCCGGTATGAAAACGGTTCTGGTCGAAAAAGATTGCCTAGGAGGTACCTGCCTCAATCGTGGGTGCATTCCCACCAAAGCCTATTACGCTGACGCTGTCTCAAAACTCGGGCCGGTCGAGGCGATGTGGGCTAAGAAAGAAGCGGTGGTGAAAAAGCTCAAAAAAGGCATCGAGACATTGATGGATCGAGAAGGCGTCACCGTTCTTCAAGGTGAGGCGTCCATCGCAGATGTTCGAGGTGACGAAAAACGTCTTCTCGTGACGACCGACGGTCGGGAGGAAATCGTCGGTGCTCGTCGATTGCTTATCGCCACGGGGGCTGTATCTCGTCTATTGGATTTTCCCGGAGCTGACTTGGACGGCATCATCGGTGGCGACTGGGCCGTGACCGATCAGGGGCTCTGGGACTCATCCATGTCTGACAAGGTCACCTCGGTGGCCGTTATGGGGGCAGGTGTTATCGCTGTCGAGTTTGCCGGGATCCTCAAAGACCTTGGCAAGGACGTCACCATGCTCAAGCACTCGGACCAGATCCTTCGTCGGTGCGACGAGGACGTCAAGAAAAAAGTCAAACAGATTGTCAAGAAGAAAAAAATAGCTACGGTAGACTACATGTGCATTCAGGAGGTCGTTCGCGAGGACGGGCGTCTCTGTGTTCGGGGCACGGCTCAGGATCAGGAGATCTCCCTGGTGTGCGATCGTCTCATCCTCGCGGCCAGTATGGTCCCGGTTCTCTCGGGCTACGGCCTTGAGGACAGCGGTATTGCCTTCACCGATAAAGGTATCACCGTGGACAAGCACATGAGAACTTCTGTCGAAGGGGTCTACGCTGTTGGGGACTGTACCGGAGGTATGATGCTTGCCCATCTGGCAGAATACCAGGCTCTCTCCGCTGTCGAGGATATGCTTGGTCGAGACATGGTTGTGGAGCCTGATAATGTTCCCTCCTGTATTTTCTTTGACCCCGAGATCGCTTACGTGGGACGTACCGAACAGGAGGCCCGGGACGAGGGGATTGATATCGCTGTTGGTCGGGTGTTCTTCGCCGCCAACGGGATGGCCTTGGCTATGGGGCATTCCGATGGCTTCGTGAAGGTCATTTCCGAGAGAGTATCGGGAAAGATCCTCGGTGTCCATATCATCGGGCCCGAGGCCTCTGCCCTCATTTCTGAGGCAGCCTTGGCTGTGAACCGTGGCCTCACGGTGCGAGAGGTGGCCTACACGGTGCATCCTCATCCCACCTTGAGCGAGTGTTTCAAGGACGCCCTCTTCCGAATCCTTGACGAAAAATAATTCATGCATATAGGCAGGATGGCCGAAAAGAAAAAAGAACGAACCTGAGGAGGTGATGCCTATGGATATGAGTATGATTGGGGGTATCTCAGCCATGAAACACGCCGAGACGATGACCAAGGTCGGTCTGGCAGTCCAGAAAAAAACCATGGATCTGATGGAGATGCAGGGCCAGATGCTCCAGGAGATGATGGCCTCCATGGGGGTCGGTCAGAATCTGGATGTTCAGGCCTGACGACCAAGTCCCTGAGACGTAAGGAGAGCGGTGGATCGGTTTGTGATCGGATCCACCGCTCTCTCGTCACATGAAGAAAGGCCGAAGAGTTTGTCCTCGGTCTTTGTTTTTTGAGTTGGCAGTCCCTAGGGGATTCGAACCCCTGTTACCGGGCTGAGAACCCGGCGTCCTAGGCCACTAGACGAAGGGACCTTCTTGGAATAAAAGGCATTGTATCCGAAGAGAACCCCTTTGACAAGGGGGATTTTTCTTGAAATCAGCCGTGAAATTTGTCTCAGAGAAGGAACTTTCTCCTTCGTATCGAGAATAAATTTTCTTCTTCAAGAAAAAAGAGAGCTCTTCCATGATCAAAAAAGCTCTGGAGACTTGACCAGTGCTGGATGAGCTGATAAAACTGTTTCAGGCGTGTGGTGAATTCCACGCAGCATTTTTATCCAATCTTTTGAGGAGGTAGTCTGTCGTGACCAAGACCGAACTTATCGAAGCAGTGGCCAAATCCGCAGAGCTGAGCAAAAAGGCAGCGGGTGAGGCGGTATCGGCCGTCGTAGAGGCTGTCGAGGAAGCCTTGGTTAGGGGGGAAAAAGTTCAGCTTGTGGGATTCGGTACCTTCGAGGTCCGGGAAAGGGCCGCGAGGACTGGCCGAAATCCTCAGAATCCTGATAAGACCATCCAGATTCCCGCGAAGAAAGTCCCGGTTTTTCGTCCTGGGAAGGCTTTGAAGGATCGGGTAAACTGACGGTATTGAGATTCGTATGAAGACTCAAAGAGGGAAGGCAAAAGGACGAGGAGTCCGTGCCTTCCCTCTCGTTTATTGTATGGCTCGCCGAAGGGCGAGCCATTGATCGCTTGTGAGATCCTCTGCTCGAGCGGAGGGGGAGATCCCTGCCTGTTCAAAAGCGCTCAGGAGTTCGTTTTTCTCGTACCCCAAGACCGTCAGGTTATTGGTCAGTTTTTTCCGTCTCTGGGCAAATCCTCCGCGAAGGATACGTCTCCAGATTGAGTCCTGGGCCAGCTCTCTCTGATCATCAATCCAAATCTCCACCAAAGCCGAGTGGACCCTGGGGATCGGGCGAAAGGAACCAGGAGAGACCTTCATGTATACCTTAGCTTGTCCCATGGCTTCGATTGCGATGCCCAGAGGATATCGGTCCTTGGTTCCCTCATGGGCCACGAGACGATCGGCAGCCTCCTTTTGTACCATGAGAATGAGGTACTGCAATCCGAGAGGGGCCAGTTTCTCCAGGAGTGCCCATAAAAGAGGTGTGGTGACGTGGTAGGGGATATTCGCCACTACCTTGTTGGGACATGGGGTCAAGGTCTCGTATGGGAAGGTGACTCCGTCACCCCAGTGGAGGGAGAAACGAGGCCCCTCACAGTCCCGGAGGTACGACTCTAGCCGGCGATCGATCTCAACCGAGTGGAGATGGGAACACGGAGACTCCAGTATCGCTCGACTCAGAACGCCCTGACCGGGGCCGATCTCCAGCACCACGTCGTTGGAATTCAAGTTTGCCCGAACGATGATTTGCCGGACGATCTCCCGGTTGATCAGGAAGTTCTGCCCCAGATTGGTGTTCGGTGTAAACGTACGTTGATGTATAGTGCTTCACCTGCCTATGGACAAAAAAACGGGAAGCCAAAAGGCTTCCCGTTGAACACTCTGGTCGGGACGAGAGGATTTGAACCTCCGACCACCTGAACCCCATTCAGGTACGCTAGCCAGGCTGCGCTACGTCCCGTCCGTAACAAGGAGCATTATACATGAGGCTATGTTGGTGGTCAACACCCCAAAACATGAGCGCAATCAGGGATTTTATACAGCTCAGACCTTGTACCCATCAGAGAGTTTCTTGTACGTCTCGTATCGCTGTTTGGCTGAGATCTCTGCTGCTTCGAAGAGCTCCTCAGCCTCCTTCGGGAAGGTTTTCATCAGGGACGAGTAGCGGACCTCGCTGAGGATGAACTCCCGGAAGGAGCTTTTGGGTGCCTTTGAGTCAAGTTTAAAGGGGTTCTTCCCTTCCTCGACAGTCGGATTGTACCGGAACAGGTGCCAGTATCCGGACTCCACGGCCCTCTTTTCCTGATTCTGGCTTCGCCCCATGCCCTCCTTTAAACCGTGGTTGATGCAGGGGGCGTAGGCGATAATCAGGGACGGTCCATTATAGGCCTCTGCCTCGGTAACGGCTTTCATGAGCTGGTTCTTATCGGCTCCCATGGCAACCTGGGCTACGTAAACGTAGCCGTACGTCATAGCCATCCGGCCCAGATCTTTCTTTGCGACTTTTTTCCCAGAGGCTGCGAACTTGGCTACCGCTGCTATGGGGGTGGATTTGGATGACTGACCGCCGGTGTTGGAATAGACCTCCGTGTCGAAGACCATGACGTTGATGTTCTCGCCGGAGGCCAACACGTGGTCCAGACCGCCGTAGCCGATGTCGTAGGCCCAACCATCTCCGCCGAAGATCCACACTGATTTTTTAACCAGGTAGTCCTCTCTCTCGGCAATCTCGTTCAACAGGGAGTTGGCCTGATCTGATCCGAGGTCCCTGTCAAGGATGCTTTGAACTCCCTTGGCTGCTGCTTTGGAGGCCTGGCCGTCCTCGTGATTGTCCAGCCATAAGGTGAGCACTTCTTTTACGTCGTCGTCTATATCCATCTCAACCAGGTTTCGGACGGTATTCTCCAGTCCCTTGACGGTGTTCTTCACCGAGAGGGCCATGCCGTAACCGTACTCGGCGTTGTCCTCAAAGAGGGAGTTGGCCCATGCAGGTCCTTGTCCCTTGGTGTTGGTAGAATAGGGCATGCTGGGGGCCGAACCACCCCAGATGGAGGAGCACCCCGTAGCGTTGGCGATGATCATTCTGTCGCCATAGAGCTGAGTGATAAGCTTGGCGTAGGGTGTCTCGCCGCAGCCGGCACAGGCTCCCGAGAACTCCAGGAACGGTTGGGCAAACTGACTTCCCTTGACGGTGTTCACGTTGACCAGGTCTGACTTGTCCGTGGCCGTGACGCCGAACTCCCAGTTTTCGGCCTGAGGATCGATCTGAGTATCCAGAGGCTTCATCTCCAGGGCCTTGACTGGGCAGATATCGGCACAGTTGCCACACCCGAGGCAGTCCAGAGGGCTGACCTGCATGCGAAATGCCAGTCCCGCCAACTCCTTGCCTTTGGCGTCCATGGTCGCAAAGGTCTCGGGGGCCTCGCTTCTCTCGGCTTCGTCCAGAAGTACCGGCCTGATTGAGGCGTGGGGGCAGACCATGGCGCACTGGTTGCACTGGATGCACTTGTCCATGATCCACTCTGGTACGCTCACCGCCACTCCTCGTTTTTCGTAAGCCGACGTACCGCTGGGGAAATGCCCATCCTCTCGTCCCAGAAAGGCGCTGACCGGAAGGTCCTCGCCCTTTTGGGCGTTGATGGGGCGACAGACATCTTGGATGAACTGAGGAACGTTTTCCCTGCATTTAGGAGAGGCATCGCAGGAGATCAGCAGGGGAGATTCGAGATCGGCCCAGGCCTCGGGGACGTCGATCTTGATCAGGCCTCCGGCTCCCCTGTCCACAGCCTTGTCGTTCATGGCCACGATTTTTTCGCCCTTTTTTCCGTAGGTCTTTTCGTTTGCCTCTTTCATGAACCGGACGGCGTCCTCAAATGGGATGACCTTGGCTAGCTTGAAGAAGGCCGACATCATGATCATGTTGGTTCGGTTGCCCAAGCCGATCTCGACTCCCAGGTCCACGCCGTTGATGACGTAGAAGTCTATCTTTTTTCTGGCCAGGTATTTTTTGAGATCCACCGGGAGTTTTTCCTCCAGGGTAGCCATATCGGTCCACTGGGTGTTGAGCAAGAACGTGCCATTTTCCTTGAGTCCTGCTGTGACGTCGTAGAGATAGACGTACTCCTGCTTGTGACAGGCGATGAAGTCCGCCTCCTTGATGAGGTACGTTGACTTGATGGGAGTCTTGCCGAAACGAAGATGGGAGACCGTTACTCCACCCGACTTCTTCGAGTCGTAGGAGAAGTACCCCTGAGCGTACATATCCGTATTGTCTCCGATGATCTTGATGGCGTTCTTGTTGGCACCCACCGTCCCGTCGGATCCCAAGCCCCAGAACTTGCATCGGATGGTCCCCTCTGGAGCGGCGTCGATCTCTTCTTTGAGCTCCAGGGAGAGCCTGGTCACGTCGTCCACGATGCCGATGGTGAAGTTGTTTTTGGGCTCGTAGAGCTTGAGGTTGTCGAAAACCGTTTTGATCCAGCTTGGAGTGGTGTCGTTGGAGCCCAAACCGTACCGACCGCCGACGATGATGGGACGCTCTGCACGGTTGTTGAACAGGGCGCAGACGTCCTCATAAAGAGGTTCTCCCAGAGCTCCGGGCTCCTTGGTGCGGTCCAGCACGGCCAAGCGCTGCACAGTAGCTGGGAGGACATTGAAGAAATGCCGAGCTGAGAAGGGGCGATAGAGATGGACCTTCAGGACGCCCACTTTTTCGCCCTTGGCCATGAGATAATCCACCGTTTCCTCGCTGGCCTCCGTGGCTGAGCCCATGACGACGACGACCCGGTCAGCTTCGGGATGGCCGTAGTAGACGAAAGGAGCGTAGTTCCGACCGGTGAGCTTGGAGATCTCCTCCATATATTCCTCAACGATGTCTGGAATATCCAGGTAGAAGCTGTTGCCTGCCTCCTTGGCCTGGAAGTAGATATCGGGGTTCTGGGCTGTCCCCTTGTGGTAGGGGTGTTCGGGGTTCAGAGCCCGTTCCTTGAAGTTTCGAACGGCCTCCCAGTCCACCAACTGAGCCAGATCGTCGTAGTCCAGGACCTCGATTTTCTGGATCTCGTGAGAGGTTCTGAATCCGTCGAAGAAATTGAGAAAGGGAATGCTAGACCGAATGGCTGACAGGTGTGCTACCGCCGTCAGGTCCATGGTCTCCTGAACACTTCCCGATGCCAGCATGGCAAAGCCTGTGGCACGGCAGGCCGTCACGTCACTGTGATCGCCGAAAATAGACAGGGCGTGTCCCGCAACCGCTCTGGCGCTGACGTCGAAAACGCCGGGCAGGAGCTCTCCTGCGATCTTGTACATGTTGGGCAGCATGAGCAGAAGCCCCTGTGATGCCGTAAAGGTGCTTGTCAGAGATCCTGCGGACAGAGAACCGTGAACCGCTCCGGCAGCCCCCCCCTCGGACTGCATCTCGGCCAGCTCGACGACCTTGCCAAAGATATTTTTGCGACCGTGAGCCGCCCACTCATCCACGTACTCCGCCATAGGAGACGACGGCGTAATCGGATAGATAGCCGCTACCTCGGTGAATGCGTAGGATACATGGGCAGCCGCCATATTCCCGTCCATTGTTTTCCATTGTTTAGCCATAAAAATAACCCCCTCTTGAGGTACTGATAAAAACATGAGACTCTATGTATACCCCATACAGCACATAATAACATCTGAGATCATAAAAGCAAAGAGTTCTGTGAGATCATTAACCATAAAAAGTGCGTCTGGTTAATGACCTCACACAGAGTACGAAGAGAGGCTACTTGCGTAGGTAATCACCGAATGAGGTATAATGCGATCTGTTTCGGACGATAAGGATAGTGTTGTATTCGTTTCCTTTTTTTGTGGAGGGTGTTATGCTGAGACGAGAGGATGTCCTTTTGAACCCGGCGATTTCCGGAGCTCCTGTGGGCGAACCCGATGGTCGGCGTCGGATTGCTGAGATAGGATTTGGCAACGGGGAATTCCTGGTTCACTTGGCCCAGATGGAGCCACGATCAATTTTTTATGGGCTGGAGATATCCATGACCTGCGTGGAGAAGTCTCTGAAGCGAGTGATTCGAGAGGAACTTGACAACGTCCGGCTCCTCTTCGGGGATGCTCGTTTCCTTCTTAGAGAGAGTTTTGCCGATGATTGGCTCGATCGGGTATATATGAGTTTTCCCTGTCCGTGGCCCAAGGAACGTCACGCCAGACGCCGGGTGACAGCACCGGGCTTTGCCGATACGGTCGCTTCGGTGCTCAGGATGGGGTGCCGTTTTGAACTGGCCACCGACGAGGCATGGTACGCCAGGGAGGTGGCTCAGGTATTGGGAGATCACGTGGCCCTGAACCTCTCCTCCTTTGACGTGAACCGTAGGCGTCCGGTGACTACCAAGTACGAGAGAAAATGGTTGGCCGAGGGCAAGGATATTTTTATCCTGGAGTTCGAGAAATGCTCGACGTGCAGCGTCGAACGGATCGTATCAGGAAGGAGCGACGAGATGCACGTAACGGTGGACAGAGAGAATTTAGATTTGACGGCTCTGGCTGCTCGTGAGCTTGGAATCTCAGGCGGAGAGGGGGGCGTTCGCTGGGCGTTTGGAAACGTCTACAGCGATGGTGAGAGGACATGGTTGGTCCGGGCCGTCACGTCCGACGACGGCTATCAGCAGCAGATGTACCTCCGAGTGCTTCTAAGGGAGCAAGGGGCTTTGGTCAAGGTCGATGGCGTGTGTGTTCCCTACCTCACGCCAGCTGTCCGGCAGGCGGTTCATGACCTGGCCGGTCGTCTCGTCAAGGGATGAGGGGCATTCGTCCCACCACGGGATTAGTCCTTCAGGCTCTGTTTAATATTCTGGGGGATATGCAGGGGCGCTCTTTCCTTGATCTGTTCGCCGGTACGGGGCGTGTCGCTTTTGAGGCATGCCGTCTGGGGGCATCTCCGGTGATCTCAGTGGAACTCCTTCGTGGTCGGTCCAAAGCCATCTGGGCCGCCAAACGATTCGACGGCCACACCCATCTGTCCATGGATGTCCGCAAGGGGCTCTCTTGGGTGGCCCGGCGGCAAATGGCCTTTGATGTGATATTCGCTGACCCTCCTTACGGCGATGGCTGGGGACGTCGGTTGCCCGAGGTTATCCTGGCTCGGAGGTCTGTCCTCGTTCCCGAGGGGACTGTCGTGATCGAGCATAGCGTGGACGAGCCTCTCATGGCTTCAGCGCCGTGGCGAGTTCTTCAGGAACGTGTTTATGGCCGAAGCGCCCTGGCCTTTCTGGCTCTTGAGGATAGATCTGTCACCGAGGAGGGAACGATGTGAAAAAATCCATCAAGGCGGTATACCCAGGCTCCTTCGACCCCATAACCAACGGCCATATCTACATTGCCGAGCGGGCTGCCGGCCTGTTCGACGAACTGACCGTCTCGGTGCTCCTGAATCCTCAGAAACAGGCGACCTTCAGTGTTGACGAACGAAAAACCATGGCAGCTGAGGCTCTGTCCCATCTTCCCAACGTCTCTATCGACTCGTTCTCGGGGCTCTTAGTGGACTTTCTCCGTCAGGAACGAAGCCGGATTATAATACGAGGGCTTCGGGCGCTCTCCGATTTTGAGTACGAGTTTCAACTGGCCCAGATGAACCGTCAGCTTGCCCCAGAGATAGAGACCCTCTTCATCGTTACCGACGCACAGTACTCCTATCTCTCCAGTCACGCTGTCAAGGAGATATTCAGCTTTGGAGGGGCGGTCCAGGACATGGTTCCTCCCGGGGCCTATCGTCGTCTGCGGGAACGATTTCCCCGGTATCCTTCTTGAGGGGGTATATCATGAGAGGGGGCCTTCGGCGATCCCGTCCGATCTCCCCTCCGGAGATCAAAAGCTCCCAAAGATCACAGGCCCGTTGCTCCAAATTCCACATGGCCTGGCCATAGGGGTTTCCCCGGAGATCTCGCCCGCGGGTCACCACGGGGAGTCTTGCTGATTTCCCCATCTCGTCCAGGAGCTTTCGGCCTCGTCCAGTAGCCCCCAGAGGCTTGATGTAGGCTGGTCCAAGGCGTTGGATGTTACGGTTTGTGTCGTGTTGTATACCAAGAAAAAAATGGATCATGTTTCGTTGAAGGCGCCCTCGTGGGTATCGTCCAGTGACACAACGATTCATAAAGTCGTTCCAGCTTGATGACATGACAGCTTCCCTGAGGAATCGGTGCTCAATGCCCTCGCCGAACTCAGCGTATGTCCTGAGCTCCTGAGGGTTTGACCTCATAAGGAGAACTCGGAGAGCCTCCCAGAGTCTTTTAAAATCCAGACAACAGCGACCTCGACCGAGCTCTCGATCTACGATCGCGGCAGGTCCTTTCGGAAGGGCAGGTCGCCAGTTGTCGTTCTTCCGAAGCGCTTCCCGGATCGCTGTGGCACTGGGAAACGTCTCGCCCAGGGTTGTCTGATGATAGCTACATCCACTTCTGAGGATTGGGGAAGGTGTCATAGTGTATCCCCTGCTGGCGATCCGGGACATATAGGCTACGGCGAGGCTGTTGTTCGGTCTTGAGAGGACATCCCCCGCTCCGGGTATGACAGACTCGGCGGCCTGAGCCCTGGCATTTACGTAGGAAAACCCTCTGTCCAAAAGAGCTCGGAGACGATCCTTGAAAGGCTGAGGTTCCTCCACTACAATAGCTATGATGTTCTCTAGGTTGGCCGGAAACGTTTCCATTCCGAAGGACAGGTGTCCAACCACTCCGGTGCTCTCCAGAATATCCACAGCCCCGGCGGCGAAGACCCCGGCGTTGTGGCAGGAGAAGACGCTGGGGAGCTCCAGAACCAAATCTGCTCCAGAGAGAAGGGCCATCTCGGTTCGGCTTCCCTTGTCAAGACATGCTGGTTCGCCTCGCTGGACGAAACACGACGACAGGGCCACTATCACAGGAGCTCCTGATTCGGTCGCTTTTTTCAGATGGTAGAGGTGCCCCCGATGAAACGGGTTGTATTCGGCGACGATTCCGATCGCCTTTCTCATCATATGAACCCCCTTGTGTATCTCGCATCGGGGACAACATACGCCATAGGCGTCACAACGGTCAAGGAGGCTACAGGCGACATGAAGGTTTTGGTCATCAACTGCGGCAGTTCCTCCCTCAAGTATCAGCTTTTCGACATGGAGACCGAATCCCCTTTAGCTAAGGGATTGGTCGAGCGAATCGGCATCGATGGATCGCGGATCAAACACACAAAGACGGGGCAGGACTCGGTGACCACCGAGACGCCTATTCCCGATCACAAGGTGGCTGTCAAGTTGGTTCTGGAGGCCCTGTTGAACGAGAACCATGGGATCCTGTCCAGTTTGGACGAACTGAGCGCTGTGGGGCACAGAGTGGTCCACGCCGGGGAAAAGTTCGCCTGCTCGGTGCGCTTAGACGACGTCGTTATGGCGGCTCTCAAAGAGTGCATACCTCTGGCGCCCCTGCACAATCCGGCGAACATCACTGGTATTGAAGCCATCACTGCGGCCTTACCTCAGGTCCCCCAAGTTGGAGTTTTCGACACGGCCTTTCACCAAACCATGCCGAAGCACGCCTATATGTACGGCGTTCCCTACCGGTACTACGAGGAACACAAGGTCCGCCGTTATGGCTTCCACGGCACGAGTCACTTCTTCGTGGCCCATCGCTGCGCCGAGATCCTGGGTCGCCCCATTGAGAACCTGAAGATCATCACCTGTCACCTTGGAAACGGAAGTTCCATCGCCGCAGTGAAAAACGGTGTGTGCGTGGATACGTCAATGGGATTTACCCCTCTGGCCGGTGTCCTTATGGGAACCAGATGCGGTGACATCGATCCGTCCATCGTCCGCTTCATGGCTGACAAAGAAGGTAGTGTCGAAAAGGCCGACACCGTCTTGAATAAGGAAAGCGGCGTTCACGGCGTATCGGGTATCAGCAGTGACCTTCGGGACATCGAGGACGGCATGGCCAAGGGAGATGAACGGGCTGACCTGGCTTTTTCCATGTTGTCGTACGGTATCACCAAATATATCGGAGCCTATGCCGCTGCCATGGGTGGGGTGGATGCCCTGGTCTTCACGGCTGGTATCGGTGAGAACTGCACCATGATCCGGGAAACCGCAACCCGGGACCTGGCGTTTTTGGGTATCTCGGTGGATCCTGACAAGAACGACTTCCGGGGTGAGGAGCGGGTCATCAGCCCCGATGGATCTCCGGTCTCGGTCATGGTGATCCCTACCAATGAGGAACTGGTCATCGCTCGGGACACCAAGAGCCTAGTCTCAGCGTAAGGTGTGCTCCGATAAAAGAGATCTTATGACGGTTCAGCGTCCGCCGGGGTGGCGGTGTATCCTGGAAGTTCCTGATGATCCTTTGGTGCCAGTGGATCAAGAGTGGTTCCTGGATTTTCACGACGAAATCCGAATGGGGGGTGTCCCCTACCGATGTCCGACTCCCGTCCATTGTACTTGTCGATTTATCCTGACGGGAATGGCTCTGAGGGGGACCTTCCGGCTTCGAACCTCCGTGATCTCAGAGTGTTCCCGATGTCTTTCGCATCTGGAGGTTGCAATCGACGAGATTTTCGAGTATTGTTATACGTCGCAGACCGAGAACGACGAAAGCGACGATATCAAAGACGATGGTTCGGTGACGGTAGTCGCTGACGTGAATGGCTCTTTGGACGTGGCCGACGATCTGTGGGAATGCCTTGTCGTGTCCATGCCTCTGTATCCAGTCTGCCCCGAGGGGTGCGATCTCATCGGCCCCAACACAACCAGAGAAGAAGGGGAAGCCGTCGATCCCCGATTCCAGATCTTAGCCGACGAGTTCGGAACCTCGTCACGTAAAGGAGGGAAACCCCATGGCAACCCCTAAGTCCCGAGTATCTCACCGGAGGACTCATACCAGAAAGGCTCAGTGGCTGGGTAAGCTCAGCGTCCCGGGCCTCACTGCCTGTCCTCATTGCGGCGAGACCATCCAGAACTACCACGCCTGCCCCGAATGTGGCCACTACAGAGGCCGAGAAGCAGTCAAGGTCGCGTCCAACAAAGAGCAGTGATCGTACTTCGTGAACTGAAAGCCCCTTCGCATATGCGAAGGGGCTTTGTCGTCTCTTGTTTTCTCTGTTCATCCTACTGGATGAGAGTGAACTCCTTGTGGAGGAAGGAAAATCAGCTCATGGAGCTGTGTAGAGAGTGGAGATGAGGTATTCAGGCTACTCTAGGTCATGGATCCCCACGAGACGCTGTCTGATCTTTTGACGACGAAGCCTGATGACACGTCGTAGGAGATAACTGTGTTCTCTGCCCAGGTTATCGATGGAGGGACTGTCTGGCTTTGCGGTAATGTGTCAGTCATAGGAGTCTGGTGCTGGATACGGCGTTACGGTATAAATGGGCAACGACAAATGGATGTATCTTAATTGACTTTATCATCGAGAAGCGGTAGATTGATAATCATAAAGTGGTGCGCTTGTCCCATTTTCAAGAAGGAGTGTCGCAAAGTTGGATAGCGTAGAACGCATAACGTCCATCATCGAATGTCTTTTACAGAGCTCTGAAGGGAGAGGAATACGAGAAATAGCAAAAGAGGTGGACATACCAAGAAGCAGCATTCAGAGGTTGCTTATGTCTTTGGAAAAAACTGGGTGGCTGTATTGAGATGAGAAAAAACTATTCTATAAGTTTACGGGTACGTGCTTTGGCGGATTCCTGGCGCTTGCAATGCGAGTTGATCCAGCAGGCGCAGGAAGTTGTATTTGAACTATGCGAAGAGTGTCAGCCAACGGTCTTGCTCCTGGTGCTTGATGGCACTCGTGGTGTTTGCCTGCACAAGGTCGAGCCCAAGCGAACCATCAAACTTGTGGCAGATATCGGCAAGACCTTTCCCCTCCACGCTGCGGCATGCGGAAAAGTTCTGCTCGCGCATGCTCAGGCTTATCTACAGCAAAAAGTTCTATCCTCACCTTTGAAGGCCTTTACACAGTACACGGTCACGGATCCATTGACGTTACAAGATGAGATCCGAGAAATTCGAGAGAAGGGATACGCCCTCAGTTTAGAGGAGCTGACGATAGGTGTCGCCGAGGTCGCTTCCCCTCAACCTTAACGAATCAAGGAGTGATTGCATGACCTCTCCCATTTTACAGGCTCAAGGTATTTCTGTGAGTTTTGGAGGCCTTAAAGCTGTTCAAGACGTTGATCTTAGCATCAATAAGGGTGAAATTTTTTCGCTCATCGGTCCAAACGGTGCGGGGAAGACGACTTTTTTCAATCTTGTGAGCGGTTTTTTAAAGCCTTCGTCAGGGAAAGCCTTTTTTATGGGCCGAGATGTGACCGCTATGGCTCCACATAAGATAGCCAGAAATGGTTTGGTTCGTACCTTCCAGAAAACGAATATTTTTGCTGATATCTCTGTGGCGGAAAGCGTACGGATAGGGTTCAACATGCACCATAAATCGACGTTACTGGATATTTTGTGTAACGGCAAGGTCCTTCGTGAAGAGCGAAAGCAGATTCATGATTGGGGCGAGGACGTTCTTTTGTTCACCGGTTTAGCGCCGTGGAAACACTACCTTGTCAAAAACATCCCGTACGGCAAACAACGCATGCTTTCGATTGCCCTTGCGTTGGCAACCTCCCCATCGCTTCTGTTGCTCGACGAACCGGCAACTGGGCTGAATCCGGTAGAAACTCAGGAACTGATCGATATTATTCTTCGAATACGGTCGGAGAGAGGTATAACCGTTTTCCTGATCGAACACAACATGAGACTCGTCGTATCAATTTCCGATAGAATAGCTGCTCTCAATTATGGGAAAAAGCTCACGGAGGGTAAACCCGAGGAGGTCTCTCAAAATCCTGAGGTGATTGAGGCATATCTGGGGAGCAGAGGGGCAAAATGTTCTTAAAAGTTGAAGGGCTTGAAGCTTGCTACGGTAAAGTGAAGGTTTTACATGGCATTTCCATGGCTGTGGAGAAGGGCTCCATAGTCGCCCTTATCGGAGCAAACGGAGCTGGAAAAAGCACGTTTATGATGTGTATGTCCGGTGTCGTTCGTCCTACAGCGGGCAAAATCATACTTGAAGGGCAATCCATTGAAAAACTGTCGCCCGACAAAATCGTCGCTCTGGGTTTATCTCAATGTCCAGAAGGACGCCGAGTCTGGGCGGGGATGTCCGTGTTGGAAAATCTTGAAACCGGAGCTATCTCCATCAAAAACAAAAAGAAGGTACGGGAACGCCTTGAGTGGGCTTTTGAGTATTTCCCGGTGCTTGAGGAAAGAAAAAATCAAGTAGCTGGAAGCCTCAGCGGTGGAGAGCAACAGATGCTTGCTATAGCAAGGGCTGTTATGCCAGAACCTAAGTTACTTATGCTTGATGAACCTTCTCTTGGCCTTGCTCCCATCATTGTGGAAAAAGTAATGTCTGTCATTAAGAATATTTCTCAAAATGGAACGACAGTAATCCTCGTGGAGCAAAATGCTTTTATGGCTTTATCGATAGCGGACTATGCCTATGTTCTTGAGAACGGCAGCATCGCTCTGTCGGGGAAGGCCTCAGAGCTGCTTGAGAACGATACGGTTCGCAAGTCGTATTTAGGGGTCTAAGTTTACCGCTTGCAAGGCACACAAAGAGGCGTCTTGCGGGGAAGGAGAGGGAGATATTCTAAGGGCATTCATCTCTTAGGGGGGGTAAAGCAAGCTTTCGAGAGATGGGCAGAATAAAAGGAGGTGCAGTGATATGAGAAAAATTTTACTGGGTATGCTCTTGGTTTTTGCCTTGGGGGGAATGGCTTTTGCTGCGTTCCCGGAGGGGCCGATTAAAATTGGGGTTGTTCTCCCTACGTCAGGCGTTTTGGCATATGACGGAGGCTTAACTCTGAACGGCGTTAAGATGGCAATCGACGAGATAAACGGCGAAGGGGGAGTCGATGGACATAAAATCGAACTCCATGTAGAGGACAGTGCGGGCGTTCCTGCGACCTCTGTGGCAGCTATTGAAAAACTCGTCGAAATGCAAAAAGTGAACGCCGTGATCGGTGCTTTCGGAAGTTCTTGTACTCTTGCGATGATGGACGTAGCGCGACGGGCCAAGGTGCCGCTGATTACGCCCATTTCTCTGGCCCCGAAAATCACGGAGATGGGGAATATCTGGACATTCAGAGGCTGCGATAATTCTGGGATGATTGCAAAGGCTTTTGTTCAATGGGCAGTGAAGGAGAAAAAGGTTGATAAATGGGCCTATATAGCTGTTAACACCGATTATGGTCGAGGCTCGGTGGAAGCCTTTAATAAATATCTTGATACATTTGGCGCTAAAGCAGTTTTGACTGAGTATTTTAACCAAGGTGAAACGGATTACTATCCCATCGTTACAAAGCTTTCGGCTACCGAGGCAAACGGGCTCTGTGTTTTTGGGGAAACTGTAGATCTTTCAAGGGTTATTGCTCAGTTCCACGAGATGGGGCTCTCCGATAAGATGTTGATCATGGATTCTACGGGCGGAGTTTTTAACTCTAAGTTTATCGAGCTGGCAGGAGAAAACGCCAATGGAATTGTCGGAGCCAGCCGTTTCGTCTCCAGCATCCAAACTCCAGAAGCACAAAAGTTTGTCGAAGACTACAAAAAGCGCTATGCTGTTTTCCCCGAGAAATATGCTCAAGCGGGGTATGATTGTGCTCGTATGGTCGCTTACGCCATCAAAGGTGCTGGTTCGCTGGATGCCGAAAAAATCCGCTCAGCCCTCGCAGCTATTGAATATCAAGGCCCTCAGGGAAAGGCCTGCTTCGATTCGAAGAATCAACTTATCATTGACGAATACATTATAGCTATAGAAGACGGCAAAATTATCGTTCTTGCAGGCCCCATCTCTGTAAAATAATCAACGGATTTAGAAATAGACCGTGCGAAAACCGCCATGACCATTTATTTAATATGGCGGTTTTCGCTTTCGGAATGAGGAGATGATCTCTTGACGACGGTTTTAATGCAACAAATACTGAATGGTGTGATCTTGGGATGCATCTACGCTCTTATCGCTCTGGGCTTGTCCTTGATTTTTGGCATTCTTGAGATGGCAAATTTTGCTCATGGTGAATTTTATATGCTAGGGGCATTTATGGCTTTGTTCTCCATGACCTATTGTGGTGTGCCCTTTTTTGTCAGTATTATTCTCGCTATGGCTGGTATGGCGGTATTTGGCATGTTGATAGAACGATTTCTGTTCAGGCCGATCGTTGGAAAACCTTTAATCAACAGTATGCTTCTATCTTTTGGCTTATCCACTGTTTTGGCTAATGGAGCGCTATTCTTTTTTAAGGCTGAGCCTCATAAAATAACATCAGGATTGGCAAGGATAAGATTGAATGTCATGGGACTTTTCCTTACCGGTGAACGTTTGGCTATTCTCGTCTTGAGCTTTTGTCTTGTCGCTTTTCTTGCGTGGTTTATTCGTTATACAAGAATAGGGCGATCCATGAGAGCCGTATCACAAGACCGTATCGCCGCTCAACTTGCAGGCATCAACGTCTTCCGCATTTATACGATCACCTTCGGCATAGGAGGCGCCCTTGCTGCGGCAGCGGGGTCTATGGTGGGGGCGATGTTTTTTGTCTCCCCAGAAATGGGTTTTTCCGTAACTCTCAAATCCTTTGTCATCGTTACTCTTGGAGGTTTCGGAAAGATCAAGGGTGTTATATGGGCGGCACTGCTTATAGGGCTTGTTGAAAGTCTTGGAGGAGGATTTATAAGTTATGCCTATAAAGACGCCTACCCCTTCCTTTTGTTGATTTTGCTCTTTATTCTCAAACCTGAAGGGTTGATGGGAGGTCCCCATGAATAAATTTGCCAAGGTGGTTCTTGCAGTCTGTTTTGTCCTCTTTTTATACTGGCTTCCTCGATTTTTCACGATGGATTACTATATGCATATTTTTGTTATGTCCGAAATCTACATCGTACTGGCTCTTTCTCTCGCTCTCGTCGTAGGCTTTGCGGGGCAGGTCTCTCTGGGACATGCAGCTTTCTATGGTATGGGGGCCTATATATCCGCGATCTTGAGTGTTCGTTTCGGAGTCTCTTTTTGGATTGCATTTTGGCTGGCAGGTTTTTTCTCGGGGCTGATGTCCTTTTGTATAGGCAAACTCGTTTTGAGGTTGCGAGGGCATGTGTTGGCTATAACGACGGCCTTTTTCGGAGTTCTCGTTACAGTTATCATGAATAATTGGATCGACGTGACCAACGGTCCTATGGGAATCGCGGGCATTCCACGGCCTACGCCTTTTAGTTTTTTTGGTTGGGACTTTGTTTTTACTACACGTATTCAGTATTATTATCTTGGGTTATTCTTCGTGGGCGGGGTTGTTGTTTTAATCAATAAACTCGTATGCTCGCGCTTGGGCGATGCCATGATAGCTGTGAGAGAAAACGAGAAGCTTGCAAAGTCTGTCGGAATAGACGTGATGAAAAGCAAGATTTTTGCCTTTACCTTGGGAGGGGGGCTCGCAGGTCTTGCAGGCTCTTTTTACGCCCACTATATTTTGTTTATAAGCCCGGTTACCTTCACGATTAACGAGTCTATCAACATCCTTGTTATGGTTATTTTCGGCGGGATGAACACTATAGCTGGTCCCATCTTTGGAGCCATATCGTTGACCATCTTGCCCGAGTTCCTTCGTATGGCTGGAGAGTTACGCCTTGTCGTTTATGGGATGGCGTTGATTTTATTCATCATATGGCTTCCCAGAGGCATTTGGGGATCGATAAAGGTATATCTTGCTGATAAAAAGTCATAGGTAGGAACATCCTAAACTGAAAACGATAGAGCATCGAATAGTCGAAAAAGACAATTATTGTTTTGCTACATGCTTTATGGGGATCTCTTGAAACGTACATCCAATGTATCCCCGATGTGGTCGTTCCGTCGAAATCCTGTCTTGCCCGAACGTATTCTTACCTACCTGCTGTGAGCCGTCGCCTGGAAGGGCACTTCCTGTGCCCCCCTCGGCTTGGTGCGATGTATCGGTACTCCACGACGAAAGGTCGAACATAGGGGCTCGAATGGGCTCAGTCGAAACGACCTGAGCAGGGATGTGCGTTTTTAGAGAGCCCTCATGCTTTCGTTTTTCGGAAGTCAGGGTGCGCCCTCTTCGTGCAGTGTCTCGTATTTATCCCAAACGAGCTTGTCCCTTTCTTTTTTTCTTTCATTTTTTATTCAAGCATAGATTTCTCGCTGTCCCCTTGTCTGTCAAGACGAGAGGATAGTATCGATGTGATCGGATGAGTTTTTTTGAGGCTTGACCGAGGGGAAAAAAATTTCTATACTGGGGTATATTCAAATCTGCTATTAGGACCAACTTATAAGGGGGAACTCCGATGGCGAAGTCTATCAATCGAAAAATTCGACACGAGAGGCTGAGTCAGCTTATTCGGCAGAATCCTCTTCTCTCCGACGAGGGGCTGGCGGCAAGCCTGGGGGTGAGCGTGAGTACTGTCCGGTTGGACCGGGCTCTTCTGGGATTCCCTGAGCTTCGGGAGCGGGCCCGACGCATGGCTGAACGGGCTACCAGCAAGCTTCAATCCTTAAAGCAGGAGGAGTTCATCGGGGAACTTATGGATTTGGAGCTCAACCGGTGGGCTTTTTCGGTGCTCAAGACCAGGCAGGAGATGGCCTTTCGACATACCGAGTTTATCTGGGATCACTATATCTATGCCCAGGCTTCGTCTCTTGCTATTGCTGTGGTTGGTGCTGATATGGTCATCGTCGGATCGGTACGAGGTCGTTTTCGTGCCCCGGCCAGGATCGGTGATGTCCTCATGGCCAAGGCCAAGGTGGGCGTTCACAAAGGGAATAAATACATCGTCAGCGTCAGGACGCGAGTAGGAGAAAGGGAGATTTTCGTGGGACGGTATATTGTCGTGGCCCTGGAGTCACGGGAAGAGAACAAGATTCGAGGTGAATCCCCGTGATCCTTGCCCTGGATGCTATGGGGGGAGATTATGGCCCCCGAGAGAACTGTCTCGGAGCTCTCATGGCCTGTGAATCTCATTCTGATCTGGAGGTTGCCTTGGTCGGTCGTTCGGACCTGATAGAGAGAGAACTGACCTCTGTGTCGCCCGAGGTCCGCACTCGGCTGCATGTCGTCCACGCCGATGAGGCCGTGGCTATGGGTGAATCTCCCGCTAAAGCCATACGCTCCAAGAAGAGGTCTAGCCTCCGTGTCGCTATGGAGATGGTGCGATCTGGTGAGGCCGCAGGATGTATCTCCGCAGGAAACACAGGGGCGATCGTGGCCGGTGGAGTCCTGGTCGTGGGGCGGATCTCCGGTATTGATCGTCCTGGGTTGGGAGTTGTCCTCCCAACGCTGAACAAACCCACCCTGCTGATGGATGCAGGAGCCACCGTTCGGTGCAAGCCCCTGAATCTGGCGCAATTTGCGGTTATGGGTTCTTTGTTTATGGAACATCTTCTCGATGTGAAGAACCCTGATGTTCGCCTTCTCTCCAACGGATCCGAGGAGATCAAGGGCGACGAGGTCATAGCCGCTGCTCGATCCGCCATCGTCGAGATATCTCACCTTCATTTCGGAGGGTATATCGAGGGAAATGCCGTCCCCTTTGGGATGGCCGATGTGGTCATCTGTGATGGTTTTTCGGGCAACGTCATGCTCAAGTCCTTCGAGGGGCTGGGTGAATTGGCTCTCAAAATTTTTAAGGACGAGGTTGACCGTCGACTTTTGGCCAAGCTAGGCCTGGTTTTCCTGCTTCCGATGCTTCGGGGGCTTCAGCAGCGTTTTGACTATCAGCGCTACGGCGGGACCCCTCTTCTGGGCGTGAACGGGGCTGTAATCAAGGCTCATGGGAGATCCAAGGCCCCGGCTATCGCCAGCGCTCTGGGTGTTGGTCGGAATTTTGTTCGTAAAGACGGAGTTCAACGAATTGACCAGGAAGTGGCACTACTCCTCCCGGGAGTAAAGGCCTGATGTCTCGTTTACAGGGACGCCCTGTTTTTGTACGGTCCACGGGGATAGCCGTTCCCCGTCGGGTATTGGATAATCACGATCTGGCTGAGCTGGTTGATACCAGCGATCAGTGGATCGTAGAGCGTACTGGGATCCGTCGTCGACACATCGCTTCGGAGGACGAGAACGCCAGTGACTTGGCCCTTGAAGCGTGTCGACAGACCCTGAAGGCCTGTGACACCGACCCCGAATCGGTCGATATGATCGTCGTTGGGACGAACTCGCCGGACACCCTCTTTCCCAGCGTTGCCTGTCGGGTTCAAGGTGCTTTGGGAGCCGTTCGGGCGGGAGCCTTCGACCTTCAGGCGGGCTGTACAGGATCGGTCTATGCCCTTTCCTTGGCGTCATCTGGAATCGCCTCGGGGCTTTGGAATCGGGTACTGGTCTGTGGGGTTGAGGTTATCTCCCGTCTTATCGACTGGAACGACAGAGGAACCTGTGTCCTCTTCGGAGACGGCGCCGGTGCCGTTCTTCTTGAGGCAGGAGAAGCCCCGGGGGTCCTGGCCTGTGACATGCGGGCTGACGGTACCAAGTGGGACCACATCGTCCTGCCTGGAGGTATGTCATCTCGTCCGGCGTCGTCTGATACTGTCTCTCAGAGAGATCACTACGTATCTATGAGGGGTAACGACGTCTTCAAGTTCACCCAGAGGGTCCTTCCGTCCTATCTTCGAGGTGTCTGTGAGGAGCTGGGGGTCGCTGTTGGGGATGTCGACCGGTGGGTGCTTCATCAGGCCAACATGCGGATCGTCAGCGGTGTTCTTCGTCGTCTGGGGGTCCCGGAGGAAAGAGGCATCCATAACCTGGAGCGGTACGGCAATACCTCGGCGGCGTCGGTCTTTATTGCGCTGGACGAGGCGTATAGAGAAGGGAGTATACTGCGAGGACAGGGACAGACCGTGGTCGTGGCCAGCTTTGGAGCCGGGATGACCTACGGTGCTTGGGTATACCGTTCGTGAGGAGGCTACATATGAGACTGGGAAAACGGGTGAGCGATCTTCTCGGGGTGTCCTATCCCCTGATTCAGGGTGGCATGGCCTGGGTTGCTGATGCATCTCTGGCCGCAGCTGTGAGCAATGCCGGTGGCTTGGGGGTTATTGCGGCAGCTAACGTGCCTCCTGACATTTTAGATAGGGAAATTCAAAAGGCGAAAGATCTCACCGACCGGCCTTTTGGGGTGAATATCATGCTTATGTCTGTCACTGCCGACGATGCCCTGGAGTTGGTGGCTCGGCATCGGATCCCCGTTGTCACCACCGGTGCAGGCAGTCCCGGTAAAGTCATAGAGCGGCTGAAACCCCTGGGGACCAAAATTCTCCCAGTGGTTCCCACCACTGCCTTGGCTAAGCGGGTTGAGCGCCAGGGAGCCGACGCCGTTATCATTGAGGGATGCGAGGCGGGAGGTCATATCGGCGAGCTGACTACGATGGTTCTTACCCCTCTGGTGGCTCAGGCCGTCTCCATCCCGGTTATTGCTGCCGGGGGGATCGCCGACGGCAGGGGTATGGCGGCAGCTTTTGCCTTGGGAGCAGAGGGAGTACAGGTCGGAACCCGTTTTATCTGTGCAGCCGAGAGCTCTGTTCATGATCGATACAAACAGACTGTCCTCAGCGCCAAGGATAGAAGTTCCGCTGTCACAGGGCGTTCCACAGGACACCCTGTACGGTGTATCCGAAACAAGCTATCCGCCAAATTCGACGAAATTGAACGGGCCGGGGCGTCCGTCGCCGAGATTGAGGCTTTGGGAGTCGGGCGGCTTCGAGCAGCGGTGGTGGATGGTGACGTGGAGATGGGATCAGTGATGGCGGGGCAGACTGCGGCGTTGGTCTCACGTATCTCTCCGGCGGAGGATATCATCCGGGAGATGTGTCGGGAGGCCGAGGACGTTATCGCTGGGCTTGCCGAATGTGCATTTCCCGGAGAGGAGATACGATAAAATGGGCTACGGATTGTTGTTTCCCGGTCAGGGCGCTCAGACCGTGGGTATGGGACGGGATTTGTGCAGGTATTCGGCAGCCAGAGATGTCTTCGATCAGGCTGATCGGGCACTGGGGTTCGATCTGAGCGCGACGATTTTCGACGGTCCCGAGGAAAACCTGACCCTGACGGCCTACACGCAGCCGGCCATCCTGACGGTAAGTGTGGCTGTCTACCGTGTTCTCGTCGATGAACTGGGGCTTGATCTGAGGCCGGACTTTGTGGCGGGGCATAGCCTTGGTGAGTATTCGGCTTTGGTCGTCTCAGGAAGCCTGTCTCTGGACGACGGGGTTCGGTTGGTTCACGAGCGGGGAAAACTCATGCAGGAGGCTGTCCCCGAAGGAGAGGGTGCTATGGCCGCAATTTTAGGTCTGTCGCCCTCTGACGTCGAGACTCTCTGTTCCGAGGTCGACGGTGACCGTGTCTGCGAGGCAGCCAACTTTAACTCCCCTTCTCAGGTCGTCATATCGGGCCACGACGACGCAGTTCGACGGGCAATGAAGCTCGCTAAAGAGCGAGGTGCAAAGAGAGCGCTCCCCCTGAACGTGAGTGCGCCCTTTCACTGCCGTCTCATGACTGCCGTGGCGGACAAGCTCGCTCAGTCTATGGAGCTGTGCAGTTGGTCTGACTCCAGGTGGCCTCTTGTGGCCAACGTATCGGGTACGCCGCAAACGGCGGTGAGCGCTATTCAGGACGGACTCTACCGCCAGACCTACAGCCCTGTCCTGTGGGTTCAATCCATGGAGTACATGGCGTCTCAGGGGACCACCTCCTTCCTGGAGTTGGGCCCTGGTGCTGTCTTGGCAGGGTTGTCTAAAAAATGCATCAAGGGCTCCAGAACCCTCTCCGTGGGCACGGTGGAGGGGCTGGATGATGTTGCCGCATTTCTCGAGGAGGCTCACTGAAATGCCAAAAAATGAACGAGTCGCACTGGTGACCGGTGCCGGTCGGGGAATTGGCAGGATTATAGCTTTGGAGCTCGCTGCCACCGGCCATCGTGTAGCGGTTAACTATCGGCAATCGGAGGCATCAGCTCAGGCGGTCGTTCGGGAGATCACGGACGTGGGGGGAGAGGCCCAGGCCTTTCAGGGGGACGTCTCCGATTCGGCGGTTGTCTCCGAGCTCTTTCAGGCCGTCGCTCAGGAACTTGGTCCCGTCTCGGTCCTGGTCAACAACGCTGGAATCACCAGGGACGGTTTGCTCATGCGCATGAAGGATAGGGATTGGGACGACGTACTTGACGGTAATCTTCGATCTGCCTTTCTGTGTTCCCGGGAGGCGATCAAGGGAATGTCCCGGGCCCGGTGGGGACGCATCGTCAACCTTGCATCGGTTGTCGGGCTCATCGGCAACGCCGGTCAGGCCAATTACAGTGCTTCGAAGGCTGGGCTTGTCGGTTTGACGAAAAGCATAGCTCGGGAATATGCTCAAAGAGGCATCACTGTCAACGCACTGGCACCGGGATTCATCGCCAGCGATATGACCGACGTGCTTCCCGACGCCGTTCGGGACGAAATGCTGAAGAACATCCCGGTGGGGCGGAGCGGAACTGGTGAGGATGTGGCGAAGGCCGTGGCTTTCTTGGTCTCCGACGGTGCATCGTACATAACAGGGCAGGTCTTGGCCGTCGATGGCGGCATGACCATGATCTGAACTTTGACGAAGGGAGGTGACAGTGTCATGAAAAAAGAAGAGGTACTGAGCCGTTTGAAGGAAATAGTCGTCGAGCGCCTTGACGTGGAGGAAGGGCTGATAACGCCGGAAGCCTCCTTTGTCGAAGATCTTGGAGCCGACTCTCTGGATATCGTCGAGCTCATCATGGGAATCGAGGAGGAGTTTGACATCGAGATCCCTGATGAGGACGCCGAGAAACTGACCAGTGTCGGTGAGGCCATGAATTACGCCTGCACTAAATTAGGAGTCGAGGGCTAATGCCCAATTGTACGGATACGGGGCGGTGTATGTCGCCCCGTACTCTCATATAACGGCCAGGTGAATTGAGAGACCTGAGCCGCAAGGAGTTGGATGCCTATGAACAAGACTCGTGTCGTCATAACAGGCCTGGGCGTTGTCAGTCCCATTGCCAGTGGACGTGAGAAGTACTGGCAGGCACTGAAAGATGGAAAAAACGGTATCGGTCCTATTACGTGTTTCGATGCCTCTGATTTCTCAGTACAGGTGGGGGCCGAAGTCTCGGACTTTGATCCTACCATATGGCTTCCCAAAAAAGAGGCCAAGAGAGCTGATCGGGTCATCCAGTTTGCCGTTGCTGCATCTGATATGGCTATGGACGACGCTGGTCTTCGCTCTGAAGATCTGGATCCTCATAGATTCGGCGTCTACATTGGTTCGGGGCAGGGAGGCATTGAGACCTGCTTCGATAGCTTCCAGACCATGGTGACTAAGGGACCCCGAAAAATAAGCCCCTTCTTTATCCCCATGATGATCGGTAACATGTCAGCGGCCTACGTCGCCATCCGGCATCAGGCCAAGGGACCGAACATGTGTGTCGTCACTGCCTGTGCGACCTCCATCCATAGCATCGGAGAGGCCGTCAGGACGATGGAGCGAGGCGATGCTGATGTCATGCTTTGTGGTGGTACTGAGGCAGCCCTTCGATCCATCTGTGTTGCGGGTTTTGCTGCGATGAAAGCGCTCTCCACGAGAAACGACGATCCGGAGACAGCGAGTCGTCCTTTTGAGATTGATCGCGATGGATTCGTCTTGGGCGAGGGGGCTGGTGTCCTGGTCCTGGAGACAATAGAGCGAGCTAAGGCGCGTGGAGCTCATATCTACGGGGAGGTCGTCGGTTACGGCTCTACCTGTGATGCTGGGCATATTACCGCCCCGGATCCTGAGGGCGATGGGGCTATCCGAGCTATGAAAATGGCTATTGAGCAGGCCGGATGGATGCCCGATCAGGTCGACCTGATCAACGCCCACGGCACCTCCACCCCCCTCAATGACAAAATAGAGTCCCTTGCCATCCGAACCCTCTTTGGCAAGAGGGCCGACGATCTCATGGTCAATTCCACTAAATCCATGATCGGCCACTGCCTTGGGGCTGCCGGCGCTCTGGAGACCGTCGCTGCACTGCAATCCATAGAGCAGGGGATCGTCCATAAAACACTCAACCTCTTTAACCAAGATCCAGAGTGTCGGATCAATGTCGTCACCGAGACCACCCAGGCTACGGTGGATCGGTTATTGGTGAACAGTTTCGGCTTTGGAGGTCACAACGGGGTCTTAGCCATCCAGCGTGCCGAGGAGTAAACGGCGGTGTACGGTACAGCTTGGGAAGCCGACCTCTCTCTGTTCCAGAATCGTCTTGGGTATACGTTTCACCGTGTTGAGCTGCTTTGGGAAGCCCTGACTCATTCGTCGTATGCGCATGAGTCAGGGCTCCCTTTTTGGAACGAACGGCTGGAATTTCTCGGCGACGCTGTACTGGAGCTCGTGAGCAGCGTCTGGTTGTACGACCATAACCCCAACCAGGACGAGGGGGGGCTTACGTCCCTCCGATCCGGTGCAGTTTGTGGCGATGCTCTCTATAGGTGGGCCGTGCACTTGAAACTCTCAGACTTGATACGGGTTAATCGAGGTCTTCAAAGAGAACAGCATTGCCTCTCCCCGTCCATCCAGGCCGATGCTGTTGAAGCTCTGCTTGGAGCCGTTTTCTTGGATGGAGGCTATGAGTCGGCGTGTGAGGTCGTTGAGGCCTACCTGAACTTTTACAACAGGGAAGGAGCCCGCTTTCCTCAGGATCCCAAATCAAGGCTTCAACGGTATCAACAGAAAATCGGCGGGGCCTTGCCCGTCTATGAAGTAGTTACCCGTAAAGGACCGTCCCATCGTCTCCGATTTGTCGTGACCGTTCGAATCGACGACGTAGAACTTGCACGAGGGGAGGGAACCTCCATCAAGGATGCCGAGATGGAGGCAGCAGCTCAGGCACTGTCGAAGGTACAACCGGTTGCACCGTAGAGTCGTCCCTGATATACTTCTCATCAAGCCCTAAAATACGAGGGTTTTTCCGAATATCTGTGGAGGTGTTCCAATTGAAGCGTAGTGTTTTGATAGCGATGTTCTGTCTGCTGTGTCTGTGCGTCTCTTCGGCTTGGGCAGGGGAGTATCCTGAGATGACCATTCGGTTAAGCCATAACCAGCCGGTGGGAAGTCCAGAGGACGTGGGGGCCGAGCGTTTCCGTGCCGTCGTGGAGGAGCGTTCCGGCGGCAGGATAAAAGTCCAGATTTTCCCCGCGATGCAGATGGGATCCATGAGGGAACAGGCTGAGGCCGTTCAGATGGGGACCATTGATATGACCGTTCAGCCCATCTCGGTTCTTACCCCCTTTGTTGAAGAACTCCAGATCGTCGATTTCCCCTTCCTTTGGCCCTCGGCCGATGAGCTCTACAGGGTGATGGACGGCCCGACTGGTGAAAAATTTTACGGCTATGCCGAGGAGAAGGGCTTTCAGGTCCTGGGGCTCTGGGCTTCGGGCTTCAAACAGTTCACGACCAAGGGGCACGACATCCGGCGTCCTGAGGACTTCGATGGGCTCAAGATACGGGTCATGCCCTCGCCTCTTCTGATCGCTCAGTATAAAGCTTGGGGAGGTAACCCCATTCCAGTCGAATACGCTGAGCTCTATAACGCTCTTCAGCAGGGAGTCGTGGATGGGCAGGAAAACCCCATCCAGACCATCGCCATGAACAAACTTTATGAGGTTCAGGACCATCTTGTCATCAGTAATCACGGCTTCCTCGCCTACTTGTTCGTGGTGAACAAACGATGGTTCGATGCCCTTCCTGAGAACGCTAGGGCACTCATCCTTGACGGCGAGCGTGAGGCCCGCATTGAAGAACGACGTGTTCAGTCCAGGAGAGAGGCCGAATACCTGGATGAGATTCGTTCGTCGGGAATAACCATCTCCGAGTTGCCCGAGGAGGGCTACCGTGCTTTTAAGGACGTCAGTCGTGGAGTCCACGAGCAATTCGCCTCTACCGAGAAAATGAAAGAACTCCTGCAGAGCTGCTATCAAGATCTGGGGCAGTAGGGCAGAGCATAGGTTTGACACAAGGCGAGAGCTCTCTCTCGCCTTTTTTGCTATGGGGGGTGGATCATGTCACGTTTATTGGGTCGACTTGAGGAGGGATTTTGCGCCGCCGCTCTCTTGGCTACGGCGTTGATTTTGTTCGTCAATGTGACGCTTCGTCACGTTTTCAACGCCAGTACCAGTTGGGCTGAGGAACTTATCAAATACCTCATGATCTGGATCACGTGTATCGGGGGGAGCATCTGCGTCAGACGGGGAGCCCATATCAGGATGGACTTTCTGGTGGGATTGTTCTCCCCCCGTGGGAAGCGTGCACTTGATGTGGCCGTTTATGTTGCTTCGGCTCTTTTTTGTGGGGCCTTAACGGTCTACGGTTTTCGTATGGTTCTGTTCACCTTGCGGACCGGCCAGGTTTCTCCGGCTCTGAAGCTCCCCATGTGGGGTGTCTATTCAGCCATTCCCCTTGGGGGAGGGCTCATGGCCTTTCGCTTTTTTCAGAAAGCCTGTTCCTCCGAGGAGGACGAACGATGACGCTCCTTTTGGCGACGGTCCTTCTTTTGGCCCTTTTCCTGAGCGTTCCCATCTTTATCGCTCTCAACGTTTCAGTGCTCCTGTGTATCCTGATCTTTACCCACATGCCGCCCATGATCCTGGTTCAGAAGATTTTTGGCGGGATCGACAAATTTGCCCTCATGTCCATGCCCTTCTTCATCTTCGCCGCAAATGTCATGGATGCTGGCGGTCTCTCCCGTCGGATTCTGGACTGGACCCGGAGTCTTGTGGGCAGCAAAAAAGGCGGTCTGGCCTACACTACCCAGGTTACCTGCATGGTCTTTGGCGCTCTATGCGGATCGAGCCCGGCCACGGTCGTTGCCATGGGGAAACTTCTCTATCCTGAGCTGGTCCGGGAGGGATATCCTCGGGGATTTTCCGTTGGCCTGATTACCTCCGCCGGCTCCGTTGCTCTGATCATCCCCCCGAGCATCACTCTCATCATTTATGCGGCCGCCACCGGAACGTCGGTGGGCGCCCTTTTCATGGCCGGGATCAGTGCGGGGATCGTCTACGGCCTGGCTGGCGTTGTTTATATCTGGTTCTTTTCAAAGAACCACGATCTGGCCGTTTCCAGTCCCTCTACGTGGCAGGAGATCGGTGGCAGGACAAGAGAAGCTCTGTGGTCCCTCATGGTCCCCGTCATTATATTGGGCGGTATCTATCTCGGTATCTTTACCCCAACGGAGGCTGCGGGGATATCGGTTGTCTACGCCCTGTTCGTCGGGATCGTCATCTACCGAGAGATCACCTTGAAGGATCTCTACCACGTCTGTCTTAGATCGGCGATCACCTGCGCTCAGGTCCTCATCTTGGTGGCTGCTGCTCAGACCTTCGGTTGGTTTCTCACGGTCGCTCGTATCCCCCAGGCTGTCACATCGTCGGTCATCGCTCACGTCTCGTCCCCCTGGGTCTTTCTGGCTGTGGTGAACATCGTCCTCCTTCTGGTCGGCATGTTCATGGAGGGGATCGCTGCCATTATCATCCTCGCCCCTCTCTTTTACCCTATCGCCTCGAAGATGGGCATCGACCCCCTTCATCTGGGGATCGTAATGGTCGCGAACCTCTCCATCGGAAACTTCACGCCCCCCTTTGGTCTGAACCTCTTCGTGGCCAGCGGTGTGACGGGGCTCCCCATGTCGGAGATCATACCTGCTGTGGCCCGGTTCATCCTGGTCAGCATCGTGGCGGTTCTGGTCATCACCTATGTTCCAGCTATATCCACCACCTTGCCCAATCTGGTCTACCCCTGAAGGGCGGTTACGTAAAGATGTCCTCGGGATTCTCCCTCTGTCTTGATGTCCTTGAGCGGATTAACCGATGGGGTCGGGCCCCAGGAGGCGGCTACTCCCGTTTGGCCTACACTGACGATGATTGCCGGGGTCGGGAGGCCGCTATAACCTTAATGGAGGAGCACGGCATGGCCGTGGAGACCGACGAGCTTGGGAACATTCGGGCCACCAGGTGGGGCTCTCATCCTCATCGCCCTCCCGTGGTGATCGGTTCCCATCTCGATACGGTTCCCTCCGGTGGCGGCTACGACGGCACCCTTGGGGTTGCCGCCGGCGTCGGCGCTGTCGTGGACGTGGCGTCCCGATGCTCCGATCATACCCATCCTCTTCAGGTCATGGTTTTCTCGGGAGAAGAGTCCAGCCGTTTCGGGGTTTCAAACATAGGAAGTAAGATGGCCACCGGATTTATGAAATTGGGGGATCTTTTCCGGTACAGGGACGAGGCGGGGATCTCCCTCTTTCGGGCGATGAGGGACTTCGGCCTGAGTCCCGAATGGCATAGTAGAGTCCGCATTCTGCCCACGGAGATGAAAGCTTTTTTCGAACTTCACATCGAACAGGGACCGGTGCTGGATCGGTCTGAAATCGATGTGGGAGTGGTGGAGGCCATAGCTGCCCCAACGCGCCTTCTTCTGGATGTTCAGGGTGAGGCGGGACACTCAGGTGCCTGTCCCATGGAGGATCGACGGGACGCTCTGAGTGCCTCGGCGGAACTTGTCCTGGAGGTCGAGCGTCTGGGGCTGGAGGAAGCAACTCATCGAACTGTGGCTACAGTGGGCGATTGCGAGGTCACTCCCGGTGTCATGAACGTCATACCGGGACGCTGCGGCCTCAAGGTCGATATCCGGGGGATTGACCGTCAAAGTATCGATAGGGTTCGTGATGGTCTTTTGGACTATATCCAATCCCTCGAAAAACGTCGAGCCGTTCGGATATACGTGGAGGAACTCTCCCGGGGAGTTCCCGTCATCCTGGACGGAGGGCTGAGGTCCCTTCTGGGGCGGGTCTGCGACGACTTGAGGATTCCGTGGAAATCGATGCCCAGCGGTGCCGGTCACGACGCTATGTACGTGGCCTCGGTCATTCCTACTGCGATGATATTCGTTCCCTGTGTCGGAGGTGTGAGTCACAGCTCGTTGGAACGGATCGATGTGGGAAGAATTCGCTCGGGATACATGGCTTTGGTGGAGGCTGTCTATAGGTTGGTTTCCCGGGAACGATACCTCGATAAGGAGGAAAAATCATGAAATGCCTGTTTTACGGAGGACGGGTGGTGGATCCCTCCCAGGACCTGAACGAACCTGTGGACATTCTGACGGACTCGGGTGTCGTGGCCTGGATTGGCAGGGGAGATCCCTGTTCCATGGACGGTGTCCGATCTGTGAACTTGACGGGAAAAATCGTCATGCCCGGTCTCATCGACCCTCACGTCCATTTCAGAGAGCCTGGTCAGGAACACAAAGAGACCATTGAGACCGGTTGTCATGCCGCAGCTGCGGGAGGCTTCACGTCCGTTGTGGCCATGGCCAACACCTCTCCGACGGTCGAATCGGTGGAGACTCTGCGATTGGTCCTTTTTAAGGGGAGAAAGACACCCATCCGTTTCCGCTCTGTGGCGTCCGTTACCAAGGGGCTTCAGGGACTGGAACTGACCCCCATGGAGGAGCTCGCCCAGGCTGGTGCCGCAGGCTTCTCCGACGACGGTCTCTCAGTGGTCAATCCTGCTCTTATGCTCGAAGCTCTGGAGAGAGCGGCTAGTCTGGGGCTTCCTGTCTCGGTTCACTGTGAGGATCCCTCCCTGTGGGGTGATCGATCGGTGAATCGGGGTGATGTCTCCCGATCCTTGGGGCTCCGGGGAGTTCCTGCCGTGGCTGAGGAGCTCATGATTCAAAGGGATATCTGCCTGGCCGAGACGGCCGGCGTGCCTGTCCACATCCAGCACGTGAGCAGCGCCCGTGGTGTGGGCCTTATCGCCCAAGCCAAGGAGCGAGGAGTTCTTGTGAGCGCCGAGGCCACGCCTCACCACCTGACCCTCACCGACGAGTCGGTGCTATCCTTTGGTACCCAGGCTAAAATGAGCCCTCCTCTTCGAACCTCGGAAGATGTGGAGTGTCTTCGGAAGGCCCTTCGAGACGGGGTGATCGATGTCGTCGCTACGGATCATGCGCCCCACAGCGCCGACGAGAAGGCCCAAGGTCTTGGAGATGCTCCTAACGGTGTCGTTGGCTTGGAGACGGCTGTCCCCGTGATCCTGACCGACCTCGTTCACTCCGGAGTTCTTTCCCTCTCCGACATGGTCAGAGCGATGTCCTGTGCCCCTGCCCGCATTTTTGGAATAGAGGGTGGTACCCTTCGACCGGGTTCTCCTGCCGATCTGACCGTGATCGACCTCGATCGACGATGGACTCTGGACGCTGGACTTTTTAAATCGAAGGGACGGAATACCCCCTTTCATGGCAAACCAGTTCAGGGAGCTGTCGCTATGACCGTTGTCGGTGGACATGTGGTTTATCGGTCGGATAGATAAATGCAACCGATTGCACTTCATCTAGTTTCCTGTTATACTCTCCCCAGCTGACCTATAAGGAGACTGGGACATGGGACTTAGGGAAAAAACGGAGGTCATGACCGGGAAGGAGATGAACAGGGTGCTTCATCGAATCGCCCGGGAGCTTGTAGATCGGAATCGAGGGCTCCGAGATCCGGTGGTCCTGGGGATTCAAAGGCGAGGAGTCTACCTTGCGGCTCGGCTTCGGAAGATCCTTCAGGGGAAGGAGGGCACAGAGATCCTTGGAGGCGAGCTGGATATCACTCTTTATCGGGATGACCTTGCTGTCCTTTCCGATGAGCCGGTGCTCCACAGTACCATGGTCCCTACGGATATATCGGGAAAGACGGTGATCCTGGTGGACGATGTCATCTTCACGGGAAGGACGGTCCGGGCGGCTCTGGAAGCTCTAATGGATCTGGGGCGGCCTTCGTCCATCCAACTGGTGGTTCTGGTGGATCGGGGGCATCGGGAACTGCCTGTCCAGCCCGATTACCTGGGTGCGACGGTGACCACGTCTAAGAACGAGGTGGTGGAGGTCCACGTCCGGGAGCTGGACGGCGAGGATCGGGTGTGTATCTGTGAAAAGGAGGCTCTCTGATGCCTTGGGAACGAACGAGTTTGACCGATCTGAACGACTGGACGAAAGAGGATTTTCGGTGTTTTCTGTCTCTGGGCTTGGCTCATAAGGCATCGTTGTCCCATCGTGCCCGTAAGCAGGAAATTCTCCGGGGACGTACAGTGGTTAACCTCTTTTTCGAGCCGTCCACCCGAACCAGGATATCCTTCGAGATTGCCGAGCAATTTCTGGGCGCTGATGTGGTGAACTGGTCATCCTCGGGCTCCAGTCTCTCCAAAGGAGAGACCCTTCGGGATACGGTCTGGACCCTGAAGGCTATGGGGGTCGATGCTCTGGTGGTTCGCCACAGCATGGCCGGTTTCCCCCTTTTTCTCCAGAAGCTTCTTCCCGGGGTGGCGGTGATCAACGGTGGCGACGGGGCGAGAAGTCATCCCACTCAAGCTCTTCTGGACCTCCTATCGGCGTACGAGGCCCTGGGAGACCTGGAAGGTGTCCCCATGGTGATTGTCGGAGACGTTCGGCACAGTCGGGTTGCCCGGTGTGTGGCCAAAGCTTTTACCTCCATGGGAGCCTCGGTGTTCTTCGCTGGCCCTCGATCTCTGATGCCGGCTAACGTGGAGGCTTTGGGTGGAACCTATGTCGAGGACTCACGCCAGGCGCTTCGGATCTCTAAAATTGTCTACCTTCTGCGGATCCAGAGAGAGCGCCAGGATCAGGGGCTCTTTCCCTCCTTTCGGGAATACCATCGCTTCTTCGGTGCCGATCCTGACGAGCTTCGGGACGATGCCTTGGTGATGCATCCCGGCCCTATCAACAGGGGAGTCGAGATCTCGTCTTCGGTAGCCGACGGCCCCCAAAGCCTGATTCTGGATCAGGTCCGAAGCGGTGTGGCGGCCCGAATGGCCGTTCTGGAGCTGTGTCTTGGAGGTGAGCGCTGATGTCCCATATCGGTTTTGTCGATCTCTTTGTTCCCTTGGGACATCCTCAAAAACTTGTGGCGATGGCTCGAGAGGGCGGCTATACTGTGATAGGGGCTCTCTCCTCTGAGGTATGGACCGATGGAGACCTGACAACTCTTTCTCTTCCAGAGGTCTTGAACGACGATGGATCTATGAGGGAGATCCGAAGTGAGGTGGAGGCCACAGGTGCATCCATGATCTACGGTGGCCGTTCTCTGGGGGGAAACAGCCTTGTCCTTCGGAACGTCATGGCCTATTGCTCCGGGATCGGGGTCCGACTGGCCCTGATTCCCGACGAGGAGCCTCTCTCCAGAAACGCCCAGGTTGCCGAGGGACGAGCCTCGTCTCTCTCAGGTATGACCGGATTTCCGAGGATTGCTGAGGTAATAGGTGTATTTCGGGCAGCGCTTCTGGCCCGGGAATATGGCGTGCCCCTTCATCTACATGGGATCTCCACCAGGGAGGGACTCGACCAGGTCCGTCGCTGGAAGGCTGATGGATTGGATGTCACCTGTTCGGTGATCGCACTCAGTCTCTGTATGAACGAGGAGGACCTGATTCGATCCGAGTGGAATCCGGCACTCAAGGGGGAGATCCCCCTCCGGTCCGAGGATGATCGGTTGGCTCTCTGGGCAGGGGTGGCCGATGGCACGGTAGACGCCGTGACCAGTGGACATAGTGATGTCGATCCAGAAGATCGTGTTGTCCCTTTCCAGATGGCGCCTTTTGGGTATACAACCCTTCCGGGTGCAGCTCGGTCGGTGGTGGATGTCTGGCGTCGGGATGGCTACGGGGTGACTCCAGAGCGCTTGGCGTCCTGCCTTAGGAGCGGTCCCGCCCGACTTTTAGGGATGACCGATCTGGACGATGGACTATTGCTTCAGGATCTGATCAACCATGACCCTACCCGTTGACGACCGACTGGTCACGGTCATCAAACAAGAGAGGGCAGGGGAGGGAGTATATGCCCTGTCCCTTCACTGTCCTTCGGCCTCTGTCTCGGCCATCCCCGGTCAATTCGTCCTGATCAGAGACCCCTCGTGGGGGATGGACCCTCTCCTCATGCGCCCCTTCGCCGTTGCTGGAGTTTGGGAAGATCGCTTGGAGGTCGTCTATCGAACCGTTGGGCGAGGTACCGAGCGTCTTTCACGATGCCTCCCAGGGGACGAACTTCTCCTTCGGGGCCCTGTGGGCAGGGGCTTCCGTGCGCCTGCTTCACCTCCTATTTATGTCGCCGGTACCTTGGGTGTGGCGCCCTTGCTTTTTGCCCGTCAAATATTCGGTGGCGGACGTTTCATCCTTGGTGTTCCCGATGCCTCCTGGGCCCCGTTTGTCCGGTGGGTCCTTGAGCGGTGCCCCGAGGTAGAAGTTTTCTGCGATGACGGTACTATAGGCACCAAAGGGTCAGCTCTTCGGGGAATGAGCTCCGGCGAATCGTCGCCGATCCTGGCATGCGGCCCCATGGGCATGATGACCGCCATGAGCAGCATGGATCTGGTTGATGTCCAGGTTAGTCTTGAAAACCGTATGGCCTGCGGCATAGGCGCATGCTGTGGTTGCGTAACTGCCGCTGAGTATGGGCACCTTCGGGTGTGTGCCCAGGGACCGGTTTTCGACTTGAAGGAGTTGAGGCATCATGGCTGATCTGTCTGTTGGGATCGGCGCTCTACGGCTCCGATCCCCCGTGGTCCTCGCGTCTGGGACCTGGGGATACGATGAGCCCCTTTGGCGAGAGGACCTCATGACCTCAGTGGGGGCCGTCTGCTCCAAGGCCATCACCGAACTCCCCCGGGATGGAAATCCCGGGACTCGGATTTGGGAAACTCCCTGCGGTCTTCTGAACAGTATCGGTCTTCAGAACACCGGTATAGACGATTTCGTGGATCGAGTGATCCCCCTGCTGAAAGATCGGGGAACACCGCTGGTGGCTAACGTGTCCATGGAGGACGAGGCCGGATTAAATCGGATGGTAGAGCGGCTCCTCCCTTTGGCCTCCGATGTGTCCGCCATTGAGCTGAACGTCTCCTGCCCCAACGTGGACCACGGATGCATGTCCTGGGGTGTGAGTCCCGACCTGACGGCTCGGGCGACAGCCATGGTTCGGGAACTGTGGAGTGGTCCCCTGTGGGTGAAGATGACCCCCCAGGCCCCGAATCCTGGAGACGTGGCTCGATCCGCTCAGGACTCCGGAGCCGACGCCTTGGTGGTTGCAAACACCTGGCTCGGGATGGCCGTCGATGTTCAGAATCGTCGTCCTGTCTTTCAGCGGGCCGTTGCCGGGCTCTCCGGACCGGCGGTCTTTCCCCTGGCCCTTCGCCTTGTCTGGCAGGTAGCCGGTGCCGTCTCCATTCCGGTAATAGGCTGCGGCGGCGTCTCCTCCGGTGAGAATCTTCTGGCCATGGTTATGGTGGGAGCTACGGCCGTGGAAGTGGGAACCGGTCTCTTTGGAGATCTTCACCTTCCCGAGAGAATATTGGAGCAAGTGGCGTCCTACATGGACGAAGAGGGTGTGACCGATCTTGCCGACCTGATCGGTATTGCCAGATGAGACAAACAGGATGAAAGACGTGGAAGGAGGAACCCCTGTGGATAGAGATAAAGACTTGCCGTTGATCCTCGCCCTGGACCTCGACACTCTGGCCGGGGCCAGAGGCACGCTGGACATCGTTCGAGATCGAATCAGATACGTGAAGATAGGCCCCAGGCTTTTTGCTCTGGGAGGTGTTCCATTCGTGACCGAGATGGTGGACTACGGCTTTAAGGTCTTCCTGGATCTGAAGCTTCACGACATCCCCAACACAATTCGATTGGCTGTCCAGGCCTTCAGCGACATCGGGCTCTGGTCCTTGACCCTTCATGCTGCCGGAGGACGCCGGATGCTGGAGGAAGCCGTATCGGCTCGGGACCGCTCCCGGTCGTCCATGAAACTCTTTGGCATATCTGTCCTTACCAGCTTTGATGACCGCCTCTGGAACGAGGCTACTCCTGGTTGTCCCATGACTGATGCCCTGAGAAGCCGCTCCTGGCTCTGTGATGATGTTGGACTGGACGGGGTTGTCTGCTCCCCTCTTGATCTGCCTATCATCGGCGAAGGACGGGAGGGCTTCCTTAAGGTCGTCCCGGGAGTTCGTCTGGCCTCCTCGGAGGACGACCAGACCAGGGTTGCCACCCCCGCTCAGGCCTTTAAAAACGGTGCGGACTATGTGGTCATGGGGCGGCCAATCTACCGTGCCGACGATCTGGACCAGGCCATGGACCGGATCACCAGTTCCATAAAGGAGGGGCTACTGTCATGACCGTTCAGAATACAATCGAGGAGATGATGATCCAGTCGGAAGCGTACCTCAAGGGACATTTTCTCCTCTCTTCGGGGAAACACAGCGGCCACTACATGCAGTGTGCCATGATGCTTCGCTGTCCTGATAAGGCAGCCTTTGCCGGTCAGGCCATCGCCCAGGCTCTGGAAGGGATTGCCGTGGATTTCGTTGTCTCGCCGGCCATCGGAGGGCTCATCATCGGTCATGAGGTCGCTCGAGGGCTGGGTGTGCCCTTTTTGTTCTGTGAGCGGGAGAACGGGGCCATGACCCTGCGCCGGTTCCCGGTAGAGCCCAACCAACGGTTTGTGGTGGTGGAGGATGTCATCACCACCGGCGGATCGGCTGCCGAGGTGGGGGAGCATCTCCGGGAACGTGGTTGCATCTGGGAGGCTACGGCCTGCATCGTCGATCGGAGCGGAGGAGCCCACCGGTTTGACAACGACCCCATCTCCCTGTGGGCGACCTCCTTCCCGGTCTACGCTCCGTCGAACTGTCCGCTGTGTGATCAGGGAAAACCCCTGTGCAAACCCGGCAGCCGTCCGGGGGACCGATGATCCACCGCTTCTCTCAAGTGCTCAAAGGGACCGTCCTTCTGTGGATAGTATCTCTTCTCATGGCATCTCCCTTGTGGGCGTCCCGATGGCCTCTTGCCGTCACTCATCCCTGCCTTTCGTCTCTGGTCGCCTTTATCGGAGGCGCCAACATTGTGGTACAACCACTAGCCCGATGGGATAGAGGCCGGCTGGTCAGACTTCACCCCGACTTCCAGGGCCTTTCAGCGTTGGCCCTAGATCGTCGGGATGCTGCTGTCTACGGTCTGGATCAGAACGCTGATGTGGTCATCACTCTCTATCGAGACTTTCCCGTTGATCGACCAATCGAGGAAGTTTTCTCCGATCCTGCCACGTTACCCTTTCTGGGCCAGAGAGTATTGGGCGCCATCTCCGGCTTAGACCCCGATGAATACGAATACTACCAACGTCGCCTTGCCGAATTTCAAAGCCGGCTGGATAGTACCGTCTCCATGGGACGCCGAATTCTCAAAGGTGCCAGGATACTGATATTCTCCGAGACACTTGAACCCCTCTTTGTCGCCGCTGGGTGTAACGTCACCCTCCCGTCGGAGGATTTGCTTCTGGCTCTTCAGAGTGCTCTCAAGCCTCAAAGCGGACTTACCGAAAAAAAACTGATCGACCTGTTGAATCGATGGAGCCAGGATATGGATGCCGTTGTCGTGGGCCAGGAGATGAACGGCAAGATTTTGAAGCTCATCCCCGAACTCCCCAAGTGGATAGTAGCCGTTCCTCTGGACGAATCGGTCGATCCCCTGGTAGTCCTCTACGATAGATACCTTGCGGTGTGGAACGTCCTTCGATCCGACCAGGCTCGAAAACGTTGATAGATTCCCGTAAAAAAGGCCGCTCGACTCACATGTCGATCGGCCCTTTACAGGTCATCACATGCCTTCCGTAACCCTCAACGCCCCATCGCCTTGCTCAAAACGGCCGATGAGTGTACACTCCCCACAGCCCGAGTTCCGGGCCAGATCCATCACCCGATCGACAGCGTCGGGTGGCGTCGCTAAAAGCAAACCACCGCTTGTCTGGGGATCGAACAACACGTCTATCCTCTCCTCGGCAAAGTTCAGACCGGTCACCTGTTCGCCATACAGGTCACGGTTCCTATACGCACCAGCTGGAACCAAGCCCATGGCAGCGAGCTCCAGGACCCCGCCCATGATTGGCAGTGACGAGACATCCAGGAGCAAATCCACATCACCTGCCGAGAGCATATCCAGGCAGTGTCCCACGAGACCAAAACCCGTCACGTCGGTGCAGGCGTGAATTGTCCTTCTCAGGTCAAGAGGCATATCCAGAGGCAAACAGTTCAACTTTCCCATCCATCTGGCGGCCTCATCGGCCCATCGGGGATTGTCCAACATGTCAGCCTTGACCGCCGTGGTGAGGATACCGCTCCCCAGCGGCTTGGTGAGGAGCAGCTGATCCCCGGGTCTGGCCCCACTTACCCTCCAGAGAGCCTCTCGTTCCACCTCGCCGAAGACGCATAAGCCGTACTTGGGCTCCTGGTCCTCAACGCTGTGCCCACCGGCCAAAAAAGCTCCTGCTTCCGAAACCGCTTCGTGCCCACCCTTCATAACCTCCTTCAACGTGCCAAGAGATAGGGCTTTCACGGGAAACGCGACGATATTCAGGGCGATAAACGGACGCCCCCCCATGGCGAAAACGTCGCTGATGGCGTTGGCAGCGGCGATCCGGCCCCATTGCCTGGGGTCGTCCACCACAGGTGTGATGAAATCCAAGGTCAAAATTCCCAGTCGACGATCATCAATTGTCCACAAAGCGGCGTCCTCTCCGCAGTCCCATGTCGTGATGAGACGGTCATCCTCGGGAAGCGGAAAGGATCGAAGCATCTCTTCCAGGTCCGCCGGACCTATCTTGGCGGCTCAGCCGCTGGTCTGAGACATCTCCGTGAGACGAGCCATGGATAGTTCCTCCTTCGCATAGTATAAAAAACATGCATCATAATTATACACTATATGCATTGTATGTGTCAGAAGAAGAGAGAGTTTTTTCTCTTATCGGGTGCCTTCCTCGTTCGTATGGGGTCGATATCGATAACACGTAGATACATACGAAGAAGGAGCTTTAGTTCCAGAGGCTGATGCCCCGTTGGCTTTCTTCCATCCGCTTTGCTCTTTGGTTTGCCGCTGTTTTTTCTGAAGCGCTAAACATATCAAACACACGAGCATCCAATGAGCTTAAGACTGCCAATTTTGTCGTGGGCTTTATGCTTTCGTCTTTTGGGGCCTTCCGGTACAATAGCTGTAATGGAGAGGTGGTAAGGGAGGCGATCTTTGTGGAGTCCATCGGTGTGATTTCCGATACGCATGGGGATCTGTACTCGTGGCAGAAGGCCCGAAAACTCTGGGGTGATGTGGAGTTAGTGCTTCATGCTGGTGACGTTTTGGGTCATTTAGGCCAAGAGGCATCGGATCACCTCGCCAACGAGATGAATGAACTCCCCGTCCCTCTGCTCATCGCCCGGGGAAATTGTGATCGAGATGAGGATCAGGAACGGCTTCGATGGCCGCTCCTGTCACCGTACGTGATTCTGTGGTGGCATGGTCGAACTATTTTCATGGCTCATGGTCAGATATTTTCTCAGGTGCGGGATTGGGCTCGGGCGTTTTCACCGTCCCTGGTGGTGACGGGCCATACCCATGTGGCTTCTTTGGTTCGTGAGGGGCCAACTTTATACCTGAATCCGGGTTCAGCCAGTACTCCTCGAGGACGTGATCCTGCTGGAGTTGCCATAATTACCCGAGAGTCGGTGGAGCTCGTTACCCTGGAGGGTTTTCAGCTTCATGTGGAAAGATGGTAAACTTCACTTGGAAAGATGGTAAGCTTGGAAAGATGGTAAGATAGAGCAATTAAGATACGAACCGAGCAGAGGAGGTCTGTCCATGAGCCCCGCTCAGGAAAAGCAGAAGATCAACGAAGCGGATATGTACGCAGAGGATGTGAGGAAGGGGCAGGAGAAGATCATTCTGGTCTTCGGCCTGAACGAGGAGAATTTCGGTCTAGATGTTCGGGATATTCGGGAGATCGTCCGGGTTCCGCCCGTGATCACTCGTGTGCCGAATGCTCCAAGCTACATAAAGGGTGTGATCAATCTTCGTGGGACAATTGTTCCCGTTTTGGATATCTCGATCAGGATAGGCAGCGACTCCAACGAGGTGACGTCCGAGTCTCGGATTATCGTCGTGGAGTACTCGGATGTGCTTTTCGGTATCCTCGTGGACAACGTTCGGGAGGTCAATACGATCTATGAATCTCAGATTGAGCAGGTGACCGATCTGGAGTCTTCCGTGGATCAGGAGTTCATGCGTGGCGTCGCCAAGATGGATGACGGACGGCTTATCGTCCTTCTGGATTTGCCGGGCCTGTTTCAGATCGAGGTTCTGGTTGACGAGAGATAGGCGTTTTTCAACAGGGCTGCATGATCCTCGTTGACCTCCATACCCATAGCACTTGTTCCGATGGGACGGTCTCCCCTCAGAGGCTGGTCGAGCTGGCTTGTCGGTCATCAGTGGCTGTTCTCAGCCTGACAGATCACGATTCGGTAGAGGGGGTGCCGTCTTTTCTTGCTGCCTGCCAGCGGCATGGGGTTCGGGGGCTGGCAGGCGTGGAACTCTCCGCCGAATTTCCCTCGACGATGCATATCCTGGGATATGGCTTCGATCCTGGCCATGCCGGTTTTCTTCATAAGCTCAACGACATACGGACGATGAGAAATCAGCGAAATTACAAGATTATCGATCGTCTTCGGTCCATAGGTGTTGACCTGTCCATGGAGGAGGTACAGGCGTACTCGGGGGGGACGGTCGTTGCCCGTCCACATCTGGCTCGTGCGATGGTGGAGCGAGGATATTGTGCCACGATGAGAGAGTGTTTCGATCGGTACCTCAAGCGAGGGGCCCCGGGTTACGTTCCGAGGGTGCGACTTTCCCCACAGGAGTGTATTGAGTTGATCCGTTCGGCTGGAGGTCTGGCGGTTCTCGCACACCCGATCCAGACAGCCAGGGATATAGGCGATCTTAGGCCCATCGTGAAAAATCTCAAGGACATGGGACTGTGGGGACTTGAATGTGTTTCAGCTCATCATAGCCCTGAATGGGTGTTTCGGTACATGGAATTGGCCGGTGAGCTTGGCCTATTCCCCACGGCGGGGTCGGATTTTCATGGGGCTAATAGGCCGGGTGTGTCCCTTGGAGTGCTTGTCGACGACGATTTTCTGCCCTGGGCTCGACTCGGGGTTTCTCTGTAAGCCTGACACAATAAGGGAGGTTTTTTGCGTGAAGACCGTCGATTTACGGAGCGATACGGTGACTCTTCCGACTCAGGAAATGCGTCGGGTTTTGGCCGAGGCTCCTGTTGGGGATGCCGGCTATGGTGACGATCCCTCGGTTAATGAACTTGAACGACTGGGTGCCGAGATAACCGGGCAGGAGGATTGTCTGTTTGTCCCCTCGGGAATTATGGGAAATCTTATTGCGATTCTGAGTCACTGTCGTCGTGGAGATGCCGTGTTGGTGGGAGATCGGGCTCACATGTATCGATACGAGGGGGGCGGAATGGCCGTCCTCGCAGGGATTTTGCCCTATCTCGTTGACGATATTGCCGGTGTTCCGACGCCTGAGGCGATTCGTGCGGCCTGTCCCGTTCGTGATGTTCACTTTGCTCAGCCGTCTCTTCTGTGTCTTGAGAATACCCATAATGATCGGGGCGGTCTGGCCGTGTCACCTCAGAATTTTGCTCAGGCACTTGAGTCCGGTCGTGATGCGGGCCTTGCGGTTCATCTGGATGGGGCACGGATTTTCAACGCGGCTGTCGCTTGGGGGGTTGATATCAAGGAGTACACTGTCTCTGTGGACTCTGTTCAGTTCTGTCTCTCCAAGGGACTGGGCGCACCTATGGGATCTTTGGTCTGTGGATCCCAGGAGTTTATAGCCCGGGCCAGGTTCGAGCGAAAAAGGCTTGGCGGTAAGCTTCGGCAGGCGGGTTTTATGGCCATGGCAGGGCTCTATGCTCTGAAGCACCATGTCTCTCGTCTTGCCGACGATCATCGTAACGCCGAGCTGGCTGAGTCTCTTTTGATGGAGAGAGGGCTGGCGACGGAACCAGTCTTTCCTGGAACCCGACGGACGAACATGGTCTATTTTAATCTCCCCGAGAAGGTTCAGGACGTGCCGGCATTTGCGATGGCCTGTGCCCGTCGAGGGGTGTTGTTCAACGCTTCGGAGTCACCAAGAGTTCGCCTCGTCTTTCACCTGGGCGTGGAGGAGGAAGACGTTCGATCGGCGGTTTCCGTCATTCACGAGGAGGTCCAGCGGTTTTGATCAAGCAGGGTGACCTATGGCGTTGGCCTGTTCGTGTGATTCTCTTGGTCCTTGTCGTCCTGTGGGCTTTTGCCGCCTGGGGGGAGACATGGCAGGTAATGCGCGATGGGCGGCCCGTTGGGACAGTGGTGGTTCGGGATCACGACGGTGAGGTCTTCGTCTCCGTCGGTGAGATGGCTCGTCTGTTGGATTGCTCTCCCAAGTTGGTCAACGGCACGTTGAGGGTTCAGCGGGGGGCGACTCTGCTTCAGGTGATTCCAGATGCCGCAGCGGTCTGGCTCGGTCATGAGATAATTCCCCTGCGTCGAAAGGCTTTTTTGGCTGATCAAAGATGGTGGATGGACGCTCAGTCGGCTCTGATTACGATGGAAAAGCTCCTGGCAAAATCGGGCTCAGTGGCGGCTCTCCGATGGCGAGGCCAAGGCTCCCCCGAGGCGAGGACGGAGGATCCGCCAGAATCGACCGTCTCCTGCCCCTCTTCGAATCCTCCCGCTTCCTCTCGATCCTCGGTTCCCGTTCAGATCAGGTGGGGCGTTCATCCTGATCGGGTTCGGTTGGTGTTGGAAGGGGCAGAAAAGCCCCGCTATCGTGTGTTTAAGGACAGCGTTCGTTTCGATCTGTCGTCGGAATCAGAGACTCGCTCTCCCGATCCGGCCGTGGTGGTCTCGACCAAACCGTCGGGATCACGATGGACTCTGTCGGTTTTGGCCCGAGGCTGGAAGGTTCACGTTTTCGAGCTTACGGAGCCCGCACGTGTTGTAGCCGATTTTCTTCGTCCTTCTGAATCGAAGCCCACGCCGGCGTCCGATCCGTCTGTATCCGAGTCGTTGCCTCCGGCATCCAAGCCGTTGCCATCGTCGAATCCGTCCCCTCGCCATCCCCAGCCGAGTAAGAAGAAACGCCCTCTGGTCGTGATCGATGCCGGGCACGGTGGCAAGGATCCCGGTGCCAGGGGGAATGGGTATAAGGAAAAGGTGTTGGCTCTTCAGATCGCTCAGAAGCTGGCTAAGCACGTTCAGGCTATGGGCATGGACGCTCGGCTGACCCGCCAGGATGATCGGTATCTTCGCCTGGCGACGAGGACGTCGCTCGCCAACAAGTGGGATGGCGACGTTTTCGTGAGCATACATCTGAACGCTCTGCCAAAGGGGCGTCACGCGAAGGGAATGGAGATATATATCATGGCCCTGCCCACTGACAAAGATGCTATGGCTTTGGCGAGGATCGAGAACGCCGAGCTGGTGGATGGCTCTCAAGGGCGAGGGGGCGATGCCAAAACAGATATGTTGCTTAGCATCCTGGGCGACATGCAACAGAACAACAAGATCCGGGAAAGTACAAGTTTCGCCGAGGCGTTATTTGCGGCGGGGCGGAGTGGCAATTTGCCCATGCGACGAGTAGCCCAGGCTCCATTTTTTGTCCTCCGAGGAGCAGCTATGCCTGCGGTGCTCATAGAGACTGGCTTTATAAGCGAACGCTCCGAGGCACGACTTCTGGCCCATCCAGAGTATCAGGATAAGATTGCCAGGTGTATGTCCAAGGGTATCAAGGCGTTTCTACGATGAAAGGGGTTGGCTCCGAGATGGATCAGTTTGACGATGAGGCTTTTCGGGCGTATCGATCCTCCCGACGAAAACTCCGGGTTAATCGGGGAGGAGATGAGACTGGTGGTCCTTTACGCTGGATTTCTCGTCTTATGGCCTGGGGGGCATTGGCGGCTGTTTTCTTCGCTCTGGGATATGTTTGTTCTGGATGGCTTCTCAACTATATGGACGAGCGAGGTCTAGGGAGTCAGCCCGACGTGGTGTCCTCGCCCGAGCAGGTTGAGAACCTGATGAACTCAAGCGGTGAGGGCGTCCAGACTCTCGTTGATATGGGGCGCCGGGTGATTTTCCCTCTGTATGTTCCCGGTGCCAAGGGAAAGTTGACCCGAGTGGAGGTCAAGGTCCTGTCCGGGCTCATGGAGGAGGATCTAACTAAGGTTGTGAACGTTTTATTGGAACATCTCGAAAAGGAGGGCGTGTTTGCCTCTGATGTGGGGCTCAAGCATGTGTTCAGAGATGGTGAGATGCTGTATTTGGATTTCAACGAGTCCTTTAAGATCGCTCTGTCCAAGATGTCCGCCAAGAAGGGGGCCTTGGTGATGACCGGCTTGGTTCGGACCGTCGTTGAGAATTTTGTCCCGGTGACCCGGGTTCAGTTTCTCGTCGACGGATCTGTGGAGAAAACAGCAGGAAAGATTTCCCTGTCAGTGCCGTGGGAACTGAGAAAAAGTTCCTGATGGAGGGGGCCATGGCCGATAACGAGTGGCGTCGAGAGGACGGACGTTTGTGTGATGAGCTCCGTTCCGTCAGCTTGGAGCGGGGTGTCAATTGCTACGCGGAGGGCTCCTGTCTTGCGTCTTTTGGGAAGACGAAGGTCCTCTGCACGGCCTCGGTGGAGGAGAAGGTCCCGCCTTTTCTTCGAGGAACTGGCTCAGGATGGGTGACAGCCGAGTACTCTCTTCTTCCCCGATCGACGTCCACTCGGGTGATGCGGGATATCACTCGAGGACGGCTCAATGGCCGAAGTAGCGAAATCCAGCGTCTTATAGGCCGATCCCTTCGTGCGGCGGTCGATTTGAAGTCCCTGGGCGAGCGGACGATCTGGATAGACTGCGACGTTCTTCAGGCTGATGGAGGAACCAGAACTGCGGCCATCACAGGAGGTTTTGTCGCATTGGTGGATGCTCTGCGGGAGCTATGGCGCTCGGGGCGGTTGTCCTCCATTCCCCTGAGAGCTCAGGTGGCAGCTGTGAGTGTTGGGCGATTTTCCGGTGCTGTCATGACCGATCTGTGCTACCTTGAGGATTCTCAGGCCGACGTAGATATGAACGTGGTCATTGATGGGCAAGGTCGTTTTATAGAGCTTCAGGGAACCGGAGAGGGTGCTTCGTTCTCCAGAGACGAGCTGAACCGGATGCTGGACCAAGCATCTCGGGCTGTGGAGAAACTGACGATCCTTCAGGACAGGGTCATTGACATGGATGACGAGGAGGTCGAGGCCCTTGCGTCTTCGTGAGATGGTTATTGCCAGTGGCAATCGTCATAAGTTCGATGAATTTCAGCGTTTGCTGTATCCCCTGGGGGTGACTCTTCTGTTTGGAAAGGACTTTGCCTCTGTCGATGTGGAGGAGACGGGGAATTCTTTTTTGGAGAACGCCTCCCTCAAGGCTTGTGCCTGGGCATGGGAGACAGGGCGTCCTTCCCTGGCCGACGACAGCGGTATCGAGGTTACGGCTCTGGATCGTCGGCCCGGGGTGCGCTCTGCGAGGGTCGGCGTCGACGATGCCGCATGTCGTCAGTGGCTTTTGGATGCTCTGGCTGGGATAGATGACCGCTCGGCCTGCTACACCGCTGCTTTGGTACTTGCTCTTCCCGACGGCTCTATAGCTTGGTCCGTCGAGGAACACTGCTTCGGCGATGTCGCTCTTGAGCCTCGGGGGGCGAACGGTTTTGGGTACGATCCCCTTTTTATCCCTCAGGGGTACGAGATGACTTTTGGGGAGCTGGCGCCGGACGTGAAGTCCGTGATCTCTCACAGGGCGAGGGCTGCGAGATGTTTTGTCTCGTGGCTTGCGTCGAAGAAAAATATGATACAATAACTCGGCTGTGACCTCGAAGGTCATCGGCGCAACGGGAGGTTTGAAAAAATTATGAAGATCGCTATATCTCTCCTGCACGTTGTTCTGTGCCTGATCCTGATGGCTGTGGTGCTCATGCAGCACAGGAAACAAGGTGGGTTCGGTGGGATTTTTGGCGGTGGAAGTCAGGCCGATATGAGCGGCTCAAGCCAGTGGCAACGTTTTACCGCTTTGACCAAGATCACCGTGGTCGTCACGACTCTGTTCATGATCACCTCTGTGGCCTTGGTTATCATCTGACGGCGTCGTAATGTCTCATCGGTCCATATCCCGCCTGAAGGACGTGGCCGAGCTCTCCGTGTCGGATGACCGGCTCTCCAGTGCGACTCACGACGAGATCCTCAGGGGAGAGACTACGGATATCTATTTTGTCAAGACCAGAGATGTCCTGACAGCTGGCGGGCTTCTGGATACGCCTGTGACAGCCGAGATCTTTACAAGAAAACCAGGTGTCTTTGCCGGTCTTTCTGAGATATTAATTCTTTTAGCCGGTAGAGATATCAGTATGTGGGCTCTGGCTGAAGGGGATAACTTCGGGGAACGAGAGACTTTAGTCCGAATCAAAGGGTCCTATGGGGTCTTTGGAATGCTGGAAACTGTCTATCTTGGGATGCTGGCTAGTGCGACTGCCTGGGCCACGGCAGCTCAGGCGTGTGTCCAGGCTGCTGATGGCAAGCCTGTTCTTTGTTTCGGCGCCAGGCATGTTCATCCTGCGGTGGCTCCCGTGATGGAGAAGGTCGCGGTGACCATCGGAGGATGTCATGCTGCCAGCTGTATTCTCGGAGCGAAGCTCGCCGGAAAAGCCCCCTCGGGGACCGTGCCTCATGCGGCGATTCTCGTTGCGGGCGATACCCTCAAACTCGCCGAACTGTACGATCAGACCCTGTCCCCGGACGAACCTCGTCTCGTTTTAGTTGATACTTTCAAGGACGAGGCTGAAGAATCCCTTCGAGTAGCTCGGGCTCTGAGGGACCGTCTGTCGGGGGTTCGTCTTGATACGCCGGCGGAGCGAGGTGGCGTCACCCCGGAACTTGTCCGAGAGATTCGGTGGCGTCTCGATCAGGAGGGGTTCTCTAAGGTATCCATAGTGGCGTCCGGTGGGCTGAATCCCGAGCGGATCCGCCTTCTCTCCGATGCCGGTGTGGACGCTTTTGGGGTGGGGAGCTATATCTCCAACGCTGAACCCCGAGACATGACGATGGATATAAAAGAGGTGAACGGTCATCCCGTTGCCAAACGGGGTCGCTTGCCCGGGGTTCAGGAGAATCCTCGGCTTCGTCGAATTATATAAATCTGCTGCCTCCAAGGACAACCTTCGCCGACGGATGCGACAGGGGTGCCACACCCCTCCCCTTCGTCTTTTGTTGTACTGCCTGTCGGATGACGAGGCTCCCCAGGGTCCTGTGTTGTTTTTTGGATTGGTATGATGCAGTATGGTCCATTACACGTACCTGACGTATTTTTTGAACACTACAATAATCAAGGAGAGTGTTGGGTAATGAACGACAACCGCACCTTCATGGCTAAGAAAGAGACGTATCAGCGAAGTTGGTACGTTGTGGATGCTGCCGAGAAACCTCTCGGTCGTCTTGCAACTCAGGTAGCCATGGTCCTCATGGGTAAGCATAAGCCTACGTACACCCCTTACGTCGATACCGGTGACTTTGTTATCGTGATCAACGCCGAGAAGGTCAAACTCACCGGCCGCAAGGTGGAAAAAAAGGTCTACGGTCACAGTGGGCATCCCGGGGGGTTCAAGGAGGCCACCTATGGCGAGATCCTTGCCAAATACCCAGAGCGGCTTATCGAGAGGGTCGTCAAGGGTATGGTTCCTCGAAACAAGCTTCAATTTCACCGAAAACTCAAGGTCTATGCTGGGCCGAATCATCCTCATTCTGCCCAGAAGCCCACGGCGCTAGATGTCTAGTTTGAGAGATGGAGGGATATTGAACATGGACACTTCTTTTACCTGGGGCACGGGCAGGAGGAAGAACGCTATTGCCCGGGTCCGGATTGCTCCCGGCGAGGGGCAGATTCGGGTGAATAACCGTGAGGTTGGCGACTACTTTCCTCGGATGTGCTGGGTGGCTCAAGCCCTTGAACCTCTCAAAACGGCTGGTGTTGAGGGCAAAATCGATGTTTTCGTCAACGCTCATGGGGGTGGATTGACGGGCCAGGCTGGTGCTGTGCGACTTGGGATTGCAAGGGCTTTGATCAAACTCAACCCTGATCTTCGCCCTGTTCTCAAGAAAGCTGGAATGCTCTGCCGGGATTCCCGGATGGTTGAGCGAAAAAAATACGGCCAGAAGGGCGCTCGGGCCAAGTACCAGTTCTCCAAGCGGTAAAGAAATCCTTTTCTTTCGGTGGGACCGATTTCTCGGTCCCACCGATTTTTTGCATGTCCTTTGCTGTTGTCGTTGACCAGGAGAAAGGCAGGGATGTATGATAGGTTTTGCCCAGCACGTTTGCTGAAGACGAGGACTCTAAAAAGGAAGATGATTATGGATCACGATTCAGTTCCGTTGTATCGACCATTGGCACTCTGTCTGTTGCATAGATCACGTTGTCGCTGAGATTCGGTCTCTCTCCTTTGGGAGCCGCCGACGCTCTGCGGTGCCCGTAAGGAGGCTGTTGCCATGACTGGGATGAACCGCTTTCAGGAGGAATTCCCCCTCATAGAGGGATATCTACAGGAGAGAGCCTATCTCAAGGCTAAGGAGGCTCTCTCTTCCATGGAGCCCGCCGATGTCGCCGAGGGGTTCGAAGCTCTTTCTCCGACTCATCTCGTTCTGTATTTCCGACTTCTCCCTAAGGATCAGGCGATTGAGGTCTTCGAGCTTATGGATTCTGACGAGCAACAGAAACTCATCCAGCACGTTACCGACAGTGAGGTTGCCGAGATCATCGAGGAGATGTCGGATGATGATCGGACTGAGCTTTTCGACGAACTCCCTGCCAAGACGGTCAAGAAGCTTCTTCGACAACTTTCACCGACTGAGCGAATCCTGGCTAATCGTCTATTAAATTACCCAGAGGACTCTGCTGGGCGGATAATGACTCCTGAGTTCATCGACCTCAAGAGTCAGATGACGGCCGAAGAAGCTGTGGTTCGTATTCGGGCCACCGCCCGGAAGAAGGAGACCATCTACACCTGTTTCGTCATCGACGAGGCTCGACATCTATTGGGCGTGGTCGAGCTTGAGGATCTTATCATGGCCGAACCTCATACAAGAGTGGAGGCCATCATGGACGACGATCCCGTCTGTACCCTGACCACTTCCGATCAGGAGGATGTAGCGAAACTGATGTCCCGGTATGATATCCATACGATCCCTGTGACCGATAAGGAGGAGCGTCTCGTGGGTATCGTCACCTTCGACGATGTGTTAGATATTCTGGAAGAGGAGGCGACGGAGGACTTCGAGCGAATGGCCGGTATTCAGCCAGTGGAGGACAGCTATCTGGACGTCGGTCTCTTCACCATGGCTCGTAAACGATTCGTGTGGCTGGTGATCTGTATTCTGACCGAGGCTCTGACGTCATCGGTCTTAAAACATTATTCATGTACGATCCAGAGCGTGGTGTCCCTGACGTTTTTTATCCCCCTTCTTATCGGTACAGGGGGGAACGCCGGAACTCAGGCGTCGACATTGATGATCCGAGGCATGACCATTGGCGACATAAAAAAGAAAGATATAGGCAGAATTTTGCTTCGGGAAACCGGCTCCGGCTTGCTTTTGGGCGGTGCTTTGGCGCTTTTGGGGTTAGCTCGGGCTTTCATGTTGGAGACCGGACCGGAGGTCGCGTTCACATTGACCGCCGCTATCGTTGCCGTGGTGCTTATGGGAAATCTTGCTGGTGCTGTGCTCCCCTTGATTGCCCGATTCCTTAAGCTGGATCCGGCTATTATGTCCGGTCCCTTCATCACGACGATAGTCGACGTTTTTGGCCTGATTGTCTATTTCGAGATCGCTCGGGTCGTTCTGAGAGTTTAAGAGATACGAAGGAGAGGATGTATAGTATGCGTTTGTCCGTTCTCTTATACCGAACGAGCCTGGCGCTGTCCGTGCTTGTTATTCTTCCCTGTGTGGGGCTGGGAGAGGTCTTGGTCTCGGGGGATATGCTCTCAGTTGAGGCGGTCTTGAGCTTGGCCTACGAACATAACCCGTCACTTATGGCGACTGTTGCACGAGAGGAACAGGCCAGGCAGGAGATCAACCAGGCCGAGGCAGCCGCTCTGCCTCACTTGGGAGCCTCCTTGGTTGCCCGTTTCTCACATGAGGCCGCGACGTATCCCGTTGTGGGGCCCGCTGGTCCTCTGGGGTTGGCCTATGCGGGATACCGAAATGCGTATCAGGCAGGTCTCTCTCTGAACTGGATCATCTACAGCAGCGGTGCCGTCTCCGGCACGATCCGGGCTAAAAAACTGGCATTTTCTGGTGTGAGGGCCAGCTCGGTGCGAACCGGTCAGGCGGTGGAGAACGCTGTGCGGAAGGCGTACTACGGTCTTCAGCGTGCCAGGGCTAAGCTCTTAGTGGCGCAGGATTTTTTGTCCCTGGCAGAGAAGCATCTGACCCAGGTGGAGTCTTTCTATACCTATGGAGTCGTGGCCAAGGATCAAGTGCTCCGGGTTCAGGTGGACATCGCGGACGGTAAACTGAACGTTATTCGGGCCTCCAACGCCGTAAACGTAGCCTGGCGGGCTCTGGAGCGGGCTGTGGGAATCGATCTTCGCGAGGATCACCACATGCCCGAGCCTCAGACGGAGGTCCAGGTTGTTGCCCCTCTGGCTGGCAATTTGGTGGAACAGGCTATGACGAAGCGTCCCGAATTGGTCGCTTTAGAGTGTTCCCGTCGCTCGGCTTTGGCGTTGGCTGGAGCTGCTGCTGGTACCCGGGGTCCTCAGGTCGGCCTCAAGGGGGAGTTGAAGAATACCGACGATTCTTTTTTCCCCAACGATGACGATGATTGGGTGGTTACTTTGTTTGCCACGTGGGAGCTCTACGATGGCGGGGAAAGCAAGGCCAAGGAAAGGCGCGCTCGGGCTGCGGCTGCAGAGATGCTTCACTCGATGGATGATCTTCAAAAACAGGTGGAGCTGGAAATTTCGTCGGCTCAGTTGAATCTGGAGTCAGCCTTTCAGCGGATAGAGGTCGCTCGAAGTCAGGTCGCCAGCGCCGAGGAGGATTATCGAATGGCTGTCAAACGATACTCTGCCAGTGTCGGGACCAACATAGATGTTCTCGACGCTCGAGTAGCACTGACCAATGCCAGAACCCAGCTTGTTGACGCCGTGTACGATACATATTCAGCCCGAGCCGATCTCGACTATGCCATGGGCGTCTCCCGCCGCTTTATCCTGGACTCCGAGAGTGTCAATAACCAAAGCAAAGACCTCCCTCAGTGTTCAGAGAGAAAATCACGGTAAAGTTCTCCTGCTCAGGGATTCTGGCATGGGGTGATCAGGTAGGGGTTTGTGCGTATTCACAGCTCCGTCCCTCTTGCATCTTGATACGTCGTCCCTTCTGCATACCCCACATCTGAGCGGATAAAACCTTCCTGGTCCCTCCCCCCCCTGATCGTGATCCTGGGGCTTGATCCTGTATGCGGCCTCAGCGGAACTGTTTCTTACCCTGTGCCTGGTTCGTCTTGTTGTATCAGACGAACAGGTCCAGGGCACCGCCGGCATTCAGGTCGACGTAGCCCTGGTCGGTAAGCTTCAGTGCCGGGATAACCGACAGAGACAAAAATGCCATGACCATGAAGGGATGTTCGGGGGGAGAACCGAGGGCTTGAATCGCCGTCTCCAGTTCCTGGTAGCGTTGTGCAAGATCCTCGGGATGCTGGTCGCTCATGAGCCCTCCTACAGGAAGAGGCAGGCGGCCCAGCACGTCTCCGTCGTCTACGGCGACGAAACCTCCTCCCATCTCCCGAAGCGCGGTCAGGGCGGCAATCATGTCTTGATCGTTTGTTCCGATGACCCCGAAATTGTGAGCGTCATGGGCTACCGAGGAGGCCAAGGCGCCTTGTCTCAATCGCATGCCGTGTACGAAACCTAGGCCAAACCGACCGCTTCCTGTGTTTCGATCCACAACGACCATCTTCAGCAAGTCCCGATTTGGATCGGAGACCACTCTTCCGTCGAGAATCGTTGGAGGCAGGGTGAGGTGGTCGGTGATCACCTGGCCTGGTTTGACTCCGATGACCCGGATGGATGCCTCGCCCCGGGCAGGGATGAGCAGATCCTTCACGGAGGGAAGCGGCGTGTCTCTCCTGGGCGATGGGTATTGTCGTTCCCTGGGGAAAGGGCCTTCCACCAGGATTCCATCTTCGACGACGAGTACCCCATCCTTCCAGACCAAACATGGGATGCACGTTTTCAGAGAGTCCACCAGTACCATATCCGCTCGGTATCCTGGTGCGATGGCTCCTCGGTCTCTCAGGCCGAAGTACTCGGCGACCGAGAGGGTCACCATCCGGAGGGCTGCCAGGGAGCTGATTCCCAGATCCTGCGCCATGCGTATTTTCTCGTCCATGTGGCCCCGATCGATCAGGTATGGGACGTTCAGGTCATCGCTGACCATCATACATCGGGAGCACCGGCGCTCATCTTGAACTATGATGGGAGCCAGGTCCTCCAGGTTGTGTTCGCTGGCACCGGATCGGATCATGAGCCACATGCCGAGCCGAAGCTTGTCCATGGCCTCGGGGATCGTGTAGGACTCGTGGTCCGAGTCGCATCGGCTCAGGAGATAGGCGCACAGGTCTTTGCCCATCAGGCCCGGAGCATGTCCCGTTCGAATCTGATCTCCCGAGACCAGGATCTTGGCCCAGACCGCTGGGTCACCGCTCAGTACCCCCGGATAGTTCATCACCTCGCCGAGGGCGGTACACCATCCCCTACGAAACATTTCGGTCAAGGCCAGGGCATCAAGTTCCTCAAAGGGGGTCTCGAAGGAGGAGGCAGGCACGCAGGACGGAGCGTTGAGAAAAACGTCCAAGGGGAGTTTTCGGGACGCCCGGTGCATGTACTCCAGTCCGGCCATCCCCGATGTGTTGGCGATCTCGTGAGGGTCAGCAAAGACGGCCGTGGTCCCTCTGGGAAGGACGAGTTCGGCGAATCCTTCAGGGCTGACCATGGTACTCTCTATATGGCAGTGTCCGTCGATAAAGCCGGGAAGGAGAACCCCTCCGCCCCCATCTACAGTCTCAACACCCTCGTAATCCTGACCGATACCCACGATCCGATCTCCAGATACAGCGACGTCGGCCCTGAGTATCTCGAAACTGAAGAGATTGGGCACCATCACGTTAGTGATGACCAGATCAGCAGGGATGTCTCCCCGAGCCTGTGCTAGGTTGTGCGCCACGTTCACCTTGCCTCACTCCTTTCCTTTTTGGCCTCTTTCAACCGAAAAGGGACAAAAGAGGGACAAGGGCGGAAAGGCACCTCGTCCCTCAGCGATTCCGGGCTCTGCCCTTTAGACCAACAGTTCTTTGAGGAGGAAGACGGCGAAGAGTCCCCACATGATCGGGCTGATCTCGTTCCTGCGGCCGGCCACGAATTTGAGGATGACGAAGGTGAGGATGCCGAACTCGATGCCCGTGGCAATGCTGTAGCTGAAGGGCATCATGAAAACGGCCACTGCGGCGGGAACCAGGTCGGTGAAGCTGGAGAAGTCCATGTCTTGAAGGCTCATCATCATGTACACGCCTACCATAACCAAAGCCGGTGCTGTCGCGCAGGCCGGGACGATGGAGACGATGGGGCTGAAGAAGATGGCTAGAAGAAACAACAAGGCCGTGACCAGGGCAGTCAGGCCGGTTCGCCCACCCTGCTCCACACCGCTGGCGCTTTCAACGAAAGACGTGATGGTGGACGTTCCGATCATGGCTCCGACTGTGGTCCCAACGGCGTCGGCGAAGAGAGCGCTTCTGGCTTTGGGGAGGTTGCCCTGGGCGTCCAGCATCCCGGCTCGGTTGGTGACTCCGACCAAGGTCCCTACCGTGTCGAAAAAGTCGACGAAAAAGAAGGTGAAGACGATGATCCAGAAGGTGCCGGTGGCCAGTTGAGAGAAGTCGAGTTTCATAAAGATCGGGGCGATGGAGGGCGGCATAGATACAAATCCCTGGGGCATGGGGGCCACTCCCAGAGGAATAGCGAGGGCAGTTATCGCGAGAATTCCCCAGAGAATGGCGCCTTTGATGCGGTGTGCCTCAAGGCCCATCATAATCACAAAGCCGAGGAGGGCCAGGAGCGCCGGTTTAGCCGCCAGGCTTCCGAGCCCTACGAGGGTGGCTGGATTGTCGACAATAATACCAGCTCCTTTCAGGCCAATCAGGGCGATGAAAAAACCTATCCCCGTGGATATCCCGATCTTGAGGGACTTGGGGATGCTGTTGACCACCGCTTCCCGGACTTTGGTCAGGGTGAGAAGGATGAAGATGATTCCTTCGATGAAGATAGCGGCCAGGGCGACTTCCCAGGATATCTTCATACCGATGACCACGGAGAAAGCGAAGAAAGCGTTGAGCCCCATGCCACTGGACAGGGCTATGGGGTAGTTCGCCATGATGGCCATAAGGGTGGTGGCGAAGGCGCTGGCGAGACACGTGGAGACCATTACCGGGCCGAAGGGCATGCCTGCTTTTGAGAGGATACCTGGGTTTACGAAGATGATATACCCCATTGTCATGAACGTTGTGATCCCCGCCATGATCTCGGTGCGAATGTCGCTTCCTGCTTCTTTCACCTGAAAGTGCCTATCGAGCCAGCTTGTCACGATAATCCCTCCCATGCAATTATTGATGGTGCTTTATTTAAGTATGCTAATATTATTGTACCGTGAGCTTTGGGGTTTTTCAACGGAGAGGCTGTTGGTTAGAATCACGTTTTTGAATGTCATATGCGTGGTTTGACTTATGAGTTGTTACAAAGGAGGTCTTGTATGAACAAAGTTTATGTCAGTCATCAGATCCCAGAGGTCGGTCTCAGCCTCCTTCGGGATCGGGTGGAGCTTCGGGTGTGGCAAGGGCCTGGTCCTGTTCCAAGGGAGGTCTTTTTGAATGTCGTATCCGACGCTGATGGGGTTATCGCTACCTTGACCGAGCGGATCGACGGCGAGTTCTTTGATCATGCTCCCCGGGTGAAGGTGGTGAGCAACTACGCTGTGGGCTACAATAATGTCGATGTGGCAGAGGCAATTGCTCGAGGCGTTCGGATTACCAACACGCCGGGTGTTCTCACCGAGGCTACGGCCGACGTGGCCTTTGGATTGCTTATGGCAGCTGCCAGACGTTTTTCCGAGGCCGAGCGATTTCTCAGGTCTGGTCAATGGCTCTGTTGGCATTCCACCATGCTCCTGGGGCGGGAGATCTTCGGGGCAACTCTGGGACTCGTGGGATATGGACGAATCGCTCGGGCTGTGGCCCGGCGGGCACGAGGCTTTGGGATGACGGTGCTCTATCACACGCCGAGTGGCCCCAAGCCCGATGTACAGGATGCCAGTTGGGTTCCTCTGGAGGAGCTTTTGAGGAAAAGCGACTTTGTGAGTCTTCACTGTCCTCTGACTGAAGCCACGCACCACCTTATCGGTGCGGCGGAGCTGGCCGCGATGAAACCCGACGGAGTACTTATCAACACGGCTAGGGGCGATGTAGTTGATCAAGAGAGTCTAGTAAGGGCTTTAAAAGATGGAAATATCATGGCCGCTGGTCTGGACGTGTATAGTGACGAGCCTCTTGCTGTGGATGATCCGTTGCTCAGTTTGGACAATGTTGTCTTACTGCCTCACATCGGTAGTGCTACAAGGGAGGCTCGTGAGGCGATGGCCGTCATGGCCGCGTCCAACGTGTTGGCGGTTCTCGATGGAGATTCGCCGAAAAATCCTGTGAATTAAAGACGAGGGAAGGGAGAGAGTGTCTATGAGGAGAAGGTTGAGGACGATCAGTGCTCTGCTGTTGGTCATACTGTTGGCGTCTCCTTGTTGGGCGTCTTTGCCCCGAAGCGGCCACGTGGACGGAGTGTTCGGTCTTCGGTGGGAGAAACCCCACGTCAAATCGGGGCGGCTGTACCTGACGGTGATGAACGATAACGCGCTTTTTCAGCCCCTTCAAGCAAGAGTGTCTCTAAACGATGGAGAAGGAAAGAGCGTTGCTACGGCGGTCTTCGACGTGGGAATTCCCCCAAAGTCGTCGCTTCGGGTGTATGGAGTGCTTGAGAACATCGGAGACCTGGAGACGGTCGAATCTTTCCGTTGGGTTGTCCAGTGAGAGCCTGAACCCGAGCATTTCCGTTATATGCGAGGTAGTACCGGACGGTACACATCCCGGTACTACCTCGTTCTTTCGCCTGTATATGCAGAAGATGTGAGAAAAACCTCTAGGAAAGGGACTTCAGGAAGGTCTCAAGCCGATTCATCCCCTCGGTGATCTCGTCCGTGGAGTTGGAGTAGGAAACTCGAATGAATCCCGGTGCCAGGAAAGCGCTGCCCGGTACCACGGCAACGTAGGAGGATTCCAGGAACTTCTTACAGAAGTGAACGTCGTCGGCGATGACCTCGCCCTCGTAAGCTTTGCCCAGGCATGGTCGGATGTCCACCAGGACGTAGAAAGCTCCCTGAGGTTCGGTGAAGGAAACCAGAGGCATGGCGTCGATGAGTTTCAGAATAAGCTTCCGCCGGGCAGCAAACTCCCTGTGCATGGCCTTTACGTCATCCTCGGCTTCGCGGAGGGCTCCCAGTGCGGCGTACTGAGCGATAGAGCAGGGGTTGGAGGTCAGGTGTCCCTGAATGGCCCCCACCTTTGAGATGATGTTCGAGGGGCCCAGAGCGTAACCGATGCGCCAGCCTGTCATGGCGTATGCCTTGCTCACACCGTTCACGATCACCGTTCGATCCCGAACCTCGGGGACCAGAGCGACGATCTGATGATGCTCCCCGTCGCCGTAAACTAGACATTCGTAGATTTCGTCGAAGATGAGGATCAGATCCTTCTCTATGGCCAATTGTGCCAGACCGACGAGGGTGTCACGGTCGTAAACGGCCCCCGTAGGATTGTTCGGGGTGTTGACCATGATGCACTTTGTCTTTGTATGAATTGCCTCTCGAACCCGTTCGAGGTTTGGTACGGAGTCGGTGTCCGATGTCTCGACGACGACCTCTTTTGCGCCGCAGAGCCGAATCTGTTCCACATAGCTTACCCATGCGGGAGCAAACACTATCACCTCGTCCCCTGGGTCAACCAGGCAGCTTAAGGCCTCGTAGAGGAGTATCTTAGCTCCTGCCCCCACGACAACCTCCTCTGGACGATATTTCAGGCCGAATCGCTCTCGGTAGTACCGACAGATCTCCTCTCTAAGCTCGGGGATCCCTGTCCCCGGTGTGTAATGGGTGTGACCGGCCTCCATGGCCTCTTGGGCGTAGCGAAGAGCCGATTCCGGTGATGTGAAGTCGGGCTCACCAGCTCCGAAAGAGATCACCGGTTTCCCCTCCCGTTTCATCGTTTTGGCTTTGGCTACTACCGCTAAAGTAGCTGAAGGTTCTAAATTGCTGGCTTTCGTGGAAAGAATCATATCGTCGTTCATCTCCTCCGTAGGACTGTGTATATCAAACCCATTTAAACAAAAAAAGGGTGGAAAATCTACAAGGGATATCGTCCTTTCGTCGAAAGTCGTTTATACTTATTATACGGACGTGACGATACACATGTTGTCTGTCGACATACCAGAGTTGGAGGAAGGAGGAAGTATAAATGGACATTCGTTTCGTAACTCGCAACACCAATCTGTCCGATGAACTGAAGGAATACATGGAGAGGAAACTCTCCAAGCTGGAGAAATTTTTCCCCAAAATCCTGGATAACCAGGTTGTACTCAACCTCACCCGAGGCATCCATGTCGTCGAGGTGACCTCCAACGTCAACGGAGTTATCATGAGGGGGGAAGAACGAGACAGCGATCTCAGAAAGGCTTTCGACATCGCGCTTAAAAACCTGGAAAGGCGGATCCGGAGGCATAAGAAATATCTTACCGACCGTGCCCATCTCAAGACGCACGATATCTCGTTCAACTTGGACGGTGTTCTATCTGATGTGTACCAGCCAATGGAGGAGGAGCAGCAGGAGGATATCGTCAAGGTTAAGAAAGTTCCCCTGAAGCCTATGAGTTCCGAGGAAGCCTGTATGCAGATGGATCTTTTGGGGCATTCCTTCTTTATCTTTGCCAACCCCGACGATGGGGCTGTGAACGTGGTGTATAAAAGGAAATCCGGAGGGTACGGCCTTCTTGAGCCTGTGACAAAATAGTCGTTGTCATCCCAAAGGGGCCTTGGCGGCCCCTTTTCGTATTTTGCCGATGAAGGGAGTACGGGCATGCACGAGATGTCTCTGGTGTCGGCTCTCCTTGACTCTCTCCAGGAGATGAAGGAGGCCCATGACTGGAAAGCTGTCATCTCGGTTACCTTGAAGGTCGGAGCCATGAGACAGGTGGTCCCTGAGACGATGATCTTTGCTTTTCAGGTCTCGGTTCGGGGGACTTCTCTGGATGGTGCGACTCTGGTTCTGATTCCCGTACCTGTTCGGTTTTTCTGCGCGGCATGCGGTGCCCGATGGGGCCGGGAGAAACTGGGCTATCTCTGTCCGTCCTGTGGGGGGATGGACGTGGTGCTGGAGCAGGGAATGGAACTTGAGCTGGATTCTGTGGAGGTTGAGGAATGATGACGACGAAAAAGATCGACGTGCAACAGGCTGTCATGGCCGAAGACCTGGGCTATGCTGAGAGAATCAGGCAGGGTCTTGGCGTAAAGGGGGTCCTCATGGTCAACCTTATTGGATCGCCGGGATCTGGAAAGACGACCCTCCTGGAAAAAACCCTGGGGCGAGATGGTCTTCGAGCGGCGGTGATCGAGGGAGACGTGGCTACCGATAGGGATGCTCAGCGGATTGAGGCTACGGGGACCCCGACCATCCAGATCAACACAGATGGCGGCTGCCATCTGGAGGCTCACTGGGTAAACGATACCCTGGACGAGTTGCCCCTCGACGAGCTGGATATCGTCTTCGTTGAGAACGTGGGGAACTTGGTATGCCCAGCCGAGTTCGATATCGGCGAGGACCACAAGGTGGCCATCTCATCGGTTCCTGAGGGACCGGACAAGCCCATGAAATACCCCCTGCTGTTTACCGAGGCTTCGGCGGTGATACTGACCAAGACGGATTTGTTACCGCATGTCCCTTTCGATCAGGACCTTTACTGGGATGACGTGATCAAGCTCAACCCCAGGGCGGAGCGTTTCGGCCTGTCCTGTCTCTCCGGTGACGGGATGGAACGGTGGCCTGATCTCTTAAATCGGTGGCTTCGAGAGAAACGGAAGGGATGATCGAGAACCGTATTCTCGGCCCCCTCAACCCTCGTCAGAGGGATGCTGTCGCTCACGAGGGGAGTCCTCTTTTGGTCCTTGCCGGGGCGGGAAGCGGCAAGACCAGGGTGCTGACCAGCAAGGTGGCGTGGCTGATCGGACGAGGGATACCGGCCTGGCGGATTCTGGCTGTGACCTTCACCAACAAGGCCGCTCGTGAGATGAGGGACCGAGTGGAGTCCATGGTGGGGCCGGACGGCCAACACAGCCAGGTCTCGACATTTCATTCTTTCGGTCTTCATATGCTCTTTCGAAACAGAGATATCCTTGAGGTACGAGGATACCGCCCAAATTTCGTGGTCTTCGACCGAAACGACTGCCTGTCTCTCGTGAAGAAACTCATGAAAGAGCACGGGCCTCTGCCAGAGGAGACCGAGCCGTCCTGGGTTCTTGAATGTATTTCTCGGGGCAAGGTCGCGGCCGATCCGACCACCATGAAGCCAATTCTTGACGATTTGGTGAGCGACCTGTACGATCGATATCAATTATCTCTTAAGACTCAGGGAGCCTTCGATTTCGACGACCTCATCCTTATGCCCCTTCATCTTCTCACGACCGATGGAGAGCTTCTTGAACGAGAGCGGGGCCGTCTCGACTGGATCATGGTGGACGAATATCAGGACGTCAACCGTCCCCAGTTCACCCTGATCAGACTTTTGAACGGAGGATCGCCCAACCTTATGGTCGTAGGCGATCCAGATCAGTCTATTTATGGATGGCGGGGGGCCGATCTATCGGTTATCCTTGATTTCAAGAGTCATTTCCCCGGCGCGACGGTGGTGCTCCTGGAGCAAAACTACCGATCGTCCGGGACTATTCTGGAAGCTGCGAACTCCGTGATCGGTAACAATCTCAACCGACCGAAAAAACGCCTGTGGACCGATAGAGATGGCGGTGAGCTCATCAAAATCGTATCTGCCGGAGACGAACGGGACGAGGCCCATATGGTCATGAACGCCGTTGAATTCCTGATCGACCGGGGCTACCGATATTCCGATGTGGCGGTTCTCTACAGGATGAACGCTCTGAGCCGGAACTTCGAGCAGGAATGTATGAGACGAGGTGTGCCCTATCGGGTCGTCAAAGGAATGGCCTTCTATGATCGGAAAGAAATCAAGGATGTAGTGTCGTATCTCCGTCTTGCCGTCAACCCAAGAGACACCAGTGCCCTGGAGAGGATCGCAAACGTCCCTGCCCGAGGATTGGGGGCTAAGGGACGTGCGACCCTGGAGCGGTTTCTCGTTTCCTCTCCTCTGGATCCCCGCTCCCTCTGGTCGAAGGTGGCCGATGAAGGCTGTGGTCTCAAAGGTAAGGGCGGCACCGGGGCGTGCTCCTTGGCTGGGCACATGCTGGCTATTCTCGGTTTTGACGGCGATCTGAACGCCTCGGTCTCATATATTCTGGACATCGTTGGATATGGGGCGTATCTGGATAATGCCTACCCCGACCAGGCCGAGGAGCGACGAGAGAACGTCATGGAGCTCACGTCCCTGGCACTCCGGTCTCAGACCCTGGAGGATATTCTGGCGGAGATTGCCCTCTACACCGACCAGGAACTGGCAGTCTCGGTGAATGGGGTGAACCTCTCGTCCCTTCATGCTGCTAAAGGTCTTGAGTTCCCCGTGGTATTTATGGTCGGCATGGAGGAGGGAATCTTCCCTCATAGTCGGGCCCTGGACGGGGCCGGCGACGACCTGGAGGAAGAGCGGCGACTGTGCTACGTGGGCATGACCCGAGCTGAGGAACGCCTGTATCTGAGTTACGTCACCTTTCGGAGACTTTTCGGATCTATCATGCACAACGATGCGTCCCGGTTCGTCTGGGAGATCCCGAAGTCGTGTCGGGATGTGGAGGTACGAGGAAAGGGAGGTACGCGTCATGTTCGTTTTGGGGGTTACCGGGGATATCGGGGCTGGTAAGTCTACAGCAACGTCCATCCTGGCCTCCATGGGGGCCAGGTGCTTTGACGCCGACTCCTTTGTTCGGGAGCTCTGGACTCGGTCGGAGCTCTTGGATGCCGTTCGGGAACGGTGGGGGGACGGTGTTTTGGACGATTCTGGCCGAAGTATTCCGTCGGAAATATCGAATCGTTTTTTTGAGGACGAGGTGGAGTATAGATGGCTTTGCTCCCTCGTGCATCCCATGGTACGCAGAGAGATTGAGAGGGCTTTGACCTCGGAACGAGGGTGGGTTGTCGTCGAGATACCCCTCCTGTTCGAGAGCGCCGTTCCCCACTGGTGCGATATGACCTTGTACGTGGCGGCTTCTCAGGAGGTTCGGATAGAACGTAACAGGGGGCGCTTTTCCCAGGAGGAGTTGGAGCGTCGGGAGCGGTTCTTGCTGCCATCCGAGGAGAAACGTTCCCTGGCCGATCTGGTCCTCTGGAACGACGGAACTCCGAATGATCTGAGACGTCTCCTGGAACCTCATGGTCTTCAGATGGCCCGTATGGGATCGGTCTGTGCCGTCACGATGCAGTGTTCGTTCAGAAACGAGGCCTGTCGCCTCATTTCGTCACTCCTCCGGGGTCGGCTGGCCTACCAGGCTCGCCTGATCCGAGTGGAAACGGCCTACACCGGCTATGACCAGTTTCTGACGGAAAACTGGGAGGTCAGATTATATACTCTGATTCATCTGGTTCGGGATATCCATGGCGTCGCGGCGAAGGAGCTGAGGAGGCTTCCGACGCCTATGGTCGTGACCGACGTCTTTCGGGCCGACCCTCCCTTTATGCGAGCCGTCGGTGAGGCCTGTCGTTGAAGATCATCACCAGTCATGTCGGCAGTGACTTCGATTCTCTGGCCAGCATGGTTGCCGCTGGGAAACTCTATCCCGACGGCGTCCTTTGTTTTTCCGGTTCGGCGGAACGGAACGTCAGGGATTTCCTGAAACGGCACAGAGATCGATGGTCCGTATTGACGCCCCGGAAAATTCCCATGGATGAGGTTACCCAGCTGATCGTTGTGGACACCCGCTCAATTCGTCGGCTGGGAGTCCTATCCCCTTTGGTAGGGCGTCCCGACGTAGATGTTCACGTCTACGATCATCATCCGCCCTGCGTCGATCCGATCCCGGCCTCCTTCAGCCTGATCGAGCCATTGGGAGCGGCGGCGACCCTTATCCTCGAGGAGGTCCTTCGTCGTGGCCTCGTCCCTACCCCTCAGGAGGCCACCCTGTTTGCACTGGGGATCTATGAGGATACAGGCGGGCTGATCTTCGGCGGGACAACCGACAGAGACTACGATATGATGTGTCGGATGCGATCTTTTGGGGCCGATCTGACCCTCATCCCCTCGGCCGTGGAGTCGGGGATGTCCAGCCAGGAACGGCGAATGCTGGATATTTTGGTGGAAAACGCCTGGGAGCGCTATGTGGCCGGAGCACGGCTGGTTCTCACCAAAGCTACGGTTCAGGACTACGTCGAGGGGCTCTCCCTGTTTGTCCATCGGCTTCGGGATTTTTTCAGCGCCGACGTCGTCCTGGCAGCGGTCCGCATGGAGGGGCGGACCTACGTGGTGGCCCGAAGTCGTCAGGATATTCTGGACGTGGCGGCCCTTCTGAAACCGCTTGGCGGTGGAGGCCATCCTCAGGCGGCATCGGCAACCGTTTCTGACCGGGTGCCGAGCGATGTTCTGGATGAGCTGGAACGCTGCATGGAAGGGCGCATCGTCTCGGCCATCACCGTGGCCGACGTCATGACGAGTCCGGTTATGGCAGTGGACGAGGACAGCTCGGTGAACGACGCCTACCGGACCATGCTTCGCTACGGTCATTCCGCTTTGCCCGTCACCAGGGCTGGTGGGCTGATCGGTCTCATTACGAGGAAGGATCTGGATAAGGCCCAGCTTCACGGGTACGGTGAAGCCACAGTGGGGACCTTCATGACCGAGGGCGTCATTTCTATCTCATCCCAGGCGTCCGTCGAGGAGGCCCATCGATCCATGGTCTCCTATAATATCGGTCGTCTGCCCGTCCTCTACGGGGGAGAGCTTCGGGGTATCCTCACGAGGACGGATCTTCTGAGAGCCCTGTATCCGGCCTCGGTTTCCACGGAGTATCGAAGCGTGGGCGGCGAATATCCCTGGACGGAGAATCTGGCATCTTTGCTGGACGACGGCCTTTCTCCGTCGGATCGTGCTCTGATCGAACGGATGGGGCAAAGAGCTCAGGAGCTGGGAATGAGCGTCTATGTCGTTGGGGGATGTGTCCGAGACCTTTTGCTTGGGCGGTCGGTGATCGACCTCGATCTTGTTATAGAGGGGGATGTTCCAGCCTTCCTCCGATCCTGGGAGAGGGAAGGAGCCCAGGTTTCCGTCCATGAGCGTTTCCAGACTGGGACGGTTCGCTTCTTATCAGGACGGAAGGTGGACGTAGCGGCGGCTCGTCGGGAGTTCTATGAATTTCCCTCAGCTCAACCCACGGTCTCCAGCGATTCGTTGAAACATGATCTGTACCGGAGGGATTTCACCGTCAACGCCATGGCACTGGCTGTGGATCGACGGCGGTGGGGGACCTTGTTTGATTATTTTGGGGGACGTCGGGACCTGATATCGAGAAAGCTTCGAACTCTCCATAACCTGAGCTTCGTGGAAGATCCCACCCGAATCTTTCGGGGGGTTCGTCTGGAGCAGCGACTGGGGTTTGAGCTGGACGACAACGCTCTTCGGTCGCTGAACAACTGCGTTCATGGTGGTCTGTGGGCCGGGCTCTCTGGATATCGGCTCCGGTCGGAGATCGAGCTGTCCCTTCTTGAGCTCCGTCCGTGGCCTATCGTCCGCCGTATGGCCGAACTTGGCCTCTGGGAGCCTCTCTTCCCGGGGATTCGAGTGAATCTTCGGGTCTCTCAGGCTCTCCGGCGTCTCTCGATCGCGTTGCGACGGCTTGATCGAGATCTCATCCCAATGGGAGATGATCGATGGATCGCCGCCCTGGCCTGTCTCTTCCGGGAGAGCCCCGTCGACCTGTGCTCTCGGGCGGCCGATCGACTCAATCTGCGTACCCGAGAACGAGTCATCCTGGAGGATTGTCTCAATGGATTAGGTCCCTCTGAGGAGTCAATCGGTGGGAGGATGGAGAGGCCTTTTTCCTTGCTTGTGCAGAACCTGAGGACGCACTCTCCGGTAGCCGTCCTTTTCTGGGCTGTCGCCACTGATCGGTGGCGTTTCCGTCGTCGGCTTTTTCTGTACCTCACCAGGTTGGCCAAGGTGGCTTCTATGCTCTCTGGTGGTGATCTCCTGGATATGGGGTATCGGGAGAGCCCCGAGATGGGGCAGATTCTAGAGGAGCTTCTTCGAGCTCGACTTGACGGAGAAGTGGATACCAGGGACGATGAGATCCAGTGGGTTGTGCGTCGATTTCAGAGAACGTGAGAGAATGAAGGGAGACTATGAACACATGTCACGACAGATAGCCGATATCCTGCTTACCTTGCCCGCCGTGCTGTGGGCCATATCATTTCACGAATTCTGCCACGGATGGGTGGCCTATCAATTGGGGGATCCCACAGCACGAAATGCCGGTCGGCTTACGTTGAATCCCCTCGCGCATTTCGATGTAATTGGAGCTCTCATGCTACTGATCTTCCACTTCGGATGGGCCAAACCGGTGCCCGTCGATCCCCGGTATTTTGGGAAACCCCGCCGGGATATGGTCCTGGTCTCGGTGGCCGGTATTGCCGGAAATCTCCTGAGCGCCACGGTGACAGCTCTGATCTTGCATCTTATCCCCGGTCCCTTCCTGGCTATCCCCGCTCTGGGACGGGTCATGATTCTCATGGTGTACGTCAACATAGGACTGGCTGCCTTCAACCTCATTCCCGTTCCTCCCCTGGATGGCTCCAAAATCATCTATCCTCTGCTGCCGAGGCAGTGGATGCCCGGATGGTTCTTTTTGGAGCGTTACGGCATTTTTATCCTGTTGCTTCTGGTTGCTACTGGAGCCATCGGGGCTATCATGCGACCCATAATGGTCCTCTTTCTGAGGCTTATCCTGTAATATGGAAACTCTCATGAATCCCCTTGTGACGAACGACGACGGCGTGTACGCTCCGGGGATCTCGATTCTGACGGCTGCCTTGGCGCGGGAAGGGCTTAACCCGACGGTTGTGGCTCCTGATCGGGAGAGAAGCTCGGTTGGGCATGCCATCACTTTGACCCGTCCCCTTCGTGTATGGCCCGTGACGGGTAGAGTCTACCCAGCAGATGTCCCGGCCTACTGCTGTGATGGGACGCCGTCGGACTGTGTGGTCCTGGGAGTAGACGAGGTTGCTCCTGAGACAGACTGGGTAATCTCAGGGATCAACAACGGCCCCAATCTGGGAGACGATCTGACGTATTCGGGGACGGTCTCCGCTGCCATGGAGGGCACTATCTTGGGGCGACACGCTCTCGCCGTGTCCCTGAATTGCCACAGGGAGCACGAGGATCGCCGTTATGAGGACGCTGCGGAGATCGTTATTCGACTTCTGAGATGGGTGAGTCGATCACCGATCCCGTATGGTGTTCTCCTGAACGTCAACATCCCTAACCTTCCTCTGGCCGAGATGAAGGGGATCAAGGTTACCCGCCAAGGCAAGCGGGAGTATGCTGATAAGGTGACGCCCCTCACCGACCCTTTTGGTCGGGCATTCTATTGGGTTGCAGGTCGTCCCGAGGACGATCTGGTGGAGGGAAGCGATGTCTGGGCTGTGGCTCACGGTTTCGTATCCGTGACACCGGTCCATATGGACATGACCCATTACGATACCATGGCCTTGCTTCGTGATGGTGGTGTTGAGGGAGAGATGTTTTAGCCTCCACACCGGAGTTTTTGATACATCCTGTAAAAACGGGAGACCCTTTTTCTGGAGGTTTTTGTGATGACTCAGGGCATATTGCGACGATACGGCGATCACCTTCCACTTACGGATCAAACTCCAGCTCTCTCGCTCTGTGAGGGAGACACGCCGTTGATCCCCTTGTCCAATCTGGGGAAAAAACTCGGCATTGACCTGTACGCCAAGTTCGACGGTCTCAACCCCACAGGGTCCTTCAAGGATAGGGGGATGGTGCTGGCTGTGGCCAAGGCACTGGAGGTCGGTTCCAGATCGGTGATCTGTGCGTCAACCGGAAATACCTCGGCGTCGGCGGCAGCCTATGCGGCTCGGGCGGGGATATCCTGTTATGTGCTGCTTCCCGCCGGTAACGTGGCCTTGGGAAAGCTGGCACAGGCCATGGCTTATGGGGCCACCGTCATCCCTATCGAGGGCAACTTCGACGAAGCTCTCGACCTGGCCCGTCGAGGTGCCGACGAACTGGGCATGGCTATCGTCAACTCGGTCAACCCCTACAGGCTTCTGGGCCAGAGAAGCGCGTCGTGGGAGATCTGCGACGAGATGGGGAATTCTCCCGATTGGCTGGTCCTTCCCGTCGGGAACGCCGGCAACATCACGGCCTACAGGGAGGGATTCGAGTACTACGCCGCCCTTGGCCGATGCTCGGGGCTTCCCTGTCTCGTGGGCGTCCAGGCCTGCGGAGCGGCTCCTTTGGCCCTGGAGCGGGAGTTTCCCAACCCCGAGACGGTCGCTACGGCGATCAGGATCGGGCGTCCGGTTAACGGAGACAAAGCCAGACGTGCTGTTGCTGACAGTGGAGGATTTTTTCTGGCGGTCGACGACGATGAGATCCTGGAGGCGCAGCAACTTCTGGCGAGCTCGGACGGTGTCTTCGCCGAGCCGGCTTCCTGTTCTGGCCTGGCAGGGCTTCTGCGACTTCAATCTCAGGGCGAACTTCCTGAGAAGCTGAAAGTCGTCATGGTCCTTACGGGCAACGGTTTGAAGGATCCCGATGCGCCTCTCTCCCGGATAAAACCTCCCAAACCGCTCCCCGCTGACTGGGGGATCCTTCGGGAACGTTTTTCGTCATGATCTCCGTTCGGGTTCCGGCCACCAGCGCAAACCTGGGATCGGGGTATGACGTCGCGGGACTTGCCCTGACGTTTTACAACGAGTTTCACATCCGGGAGACCCTCCCAGTTGGCTCCTATCGTCTTGAGATCGTTGGAGAGGGGGCCAAGGAAGCTCAAAACCCCAGAACGAACGGGGTTATCCTGGGGTATGAGGCTGCCTGTCGTGAGTGGGGCATGACCCCACCGGGACTGGATCTCCTGAGCCTGAACTCCATCCCGTTCTGTCGGGGCCTGGGAAGCTCGTCGTCAGCGATCGTCGGGGGGGTCATGCTGGCTAACGAGCTTCGGGATATTCCCGTGCCCAAAGAGGATCTCCTGCCCATTATGGTCGCCCTGGAGGGGCACCCCGACAACGTGGTTCCTTGCTGTCTTGGGGGAATGGTGATCAGCTGTTGGGATGGGGCGAACCTTCGATACGTTCGTTTCCCTCGGGAGAGCTCTTCACCTGCCGTTGTGGTGGCCGTTCCCGATGTTCGAGTGCCCACCCCTCAGGCACGGACAGCTCTCCCCAGGACGGTGTCCATGGAGGACGCTGTGTTTAATCTTGGGCGCTCGGCCCTCCTGGCGGCTTCCTGGGGCACTGGACAATGGGATAATCTCTCATGGGCCATGGAGGATCGCCTGCATCAGCCTTTTCGCTCCGAGCTCTTCCCCGGTGGTCGTGAGATTCTGGAGGTCCTTCGGGAGAGCCCCGAGTGTGATGGGGTTGCCATCAGCGGTTCTGGCTCGACCATGCTGGCGTTTACCAGACAGTCGCCCGAAACCATCGCTCAATCCATGCGCCGTATCTTTGCCGAAGCTGGGGTCCAGTCCCGATTTTTCGTCCTGGACGTGGACGACGATGGGGCAGTGATCGACCGAATGTCGCCATGATAGCTTTGGATCATCTCCCGTATCAGGATGATCCTTACGAAGGCACTTTTGTTTTTGAGCTCACGACGGAAGATACATCGATATAATTTAGTCATTCTGTCGTGTGTGTGTTGAGTCGTAGTTCTTAGCATGACGTAGTCTTGGCTGAAACTATGTTGTAAATATAATTTCATCGTGATCCGAGAGGATGATAAGAGTGAAGATCTGTTATATGGATGGCGTTTTTATGCCTTTTGATCAAGCGGTTCTCCCCGCATCGGATCACATCATCCTTCGGGGGATCGGTGTCTTTGACTTGGTCAGGACCTACGACCGTCGTCCCATGATGATGACGTATCACCTGGAGCGACTTCAGCGGTCCGCTCTGGCCTTGGGAATTCAGAAATCCATGAGCCTTGAGGTCATGAAATCCATCGTTCGGGATGGTATTGCTCGTGTGGACGGAACCGGGGAGGTCCTGGCCTGTTTCTACATCACCGGTGGCGATCGATTTGTCGATGGCTGCAGCTTCCCGCAGCCTCGACACTTCGTGACTTTTGAGGAGCTGTCCCTTCCCGATGAGAAGCTCTATGCTCAGGGAGTTCGGCTTTTTCCTCTGGATCGGGAGCGACTCATGCCCTCGGCCAAGAGCATCGACTACAGCGCTGCCCTGGCGAAAAATAGCGCAGATCCCAAAGCCCTGGAAGTCCTGTACTGTCCTGGAGGCATGATCACCGAGGCTGGACATAGCAGCTTTTTTCTGGTTAAGGACGATATCGTGATTACAGCACCGGACGATCAGGTCCTTGCCGGGACGACCCGATCTCTCATCATCCAGCTTCTTGAGGAAAGCCGTATTCCTTTGGAACGACGTCCCCTTAGATTAAGCGAGGTGCAAGGTTCTCAGGAGGCGTTCATAACTGGATCGGTGAAGGAGATTATGCCGGTGGTCCAGGTTGGAACGATCACCGTAGGTTCCGGTATCCCCGGTCCCGTGTCTGCTCGGATTCGAACTCTCTATAGAAAGAACATCCCTCGGTGGCTGGAGTGATCGCCATCATCCTGGCATTCTCCAAGGTGGAATCCGTTTGTAGACGAGAACGGGTCTTTAGAGCCCCGATTTTTGGTTGAAGGTCCCTGTCAATTAAAGGTCGTGATGGGTTTGGTAGAAGGATCGATAGAAGGCCAGGTTTTTTTGGAGCAGCGCCGGGGTATCCAGTCCGTAAGGACAGCGGCTTGAGCATTGGCGGCAAAGGATGCAGTCCTCGATCTGCTCCATTTTTTTTCTCCATTTCTCGGACATGAAAGGACGCCAGGGCATTCGGCCCAGGAGAAGGGACATTCGGGCTGCTTGCGGAATGTCGATTCCCGCTGGGCACGGAAGACAGTAGCCGCAGGAGCGACAGAAGTCTCCGGCCAGATCGGTTCGATCCGTTTCGATAGCCTGCCAAAGATCCGACAGCAGAGGGGGCGATGCCTCCAGCTTGAGAAACTCCTCAAGCTCAGAACGTCTCTGGATGCCCCAGATGGGGACCACGTTTTCGAACTGGCGTAAGAAAGCGAAGGAGAGCCGGGCATCTGTTACCAGACCTCCCGACATTCCCTTCATGGCGATAAATCCCACGTCCAGGCGGGCACACAGGTCAACCAACTCCAGGTCTTTGGGGGCACTCAGATGGTTCAGAGGGAACTGAACAGTGTCGTATGCTTTAGACTGAACTGCCTCCATGGCTCGATCCAGGCTGTGGTTTGTGTAGCCGATGTACCGGACTTTCCCCTGCTCTTTGAGGAGAAAAAGCTCGTCGTACATTCCGTCCTCTCCCCCCGGTAGATACACTGTCTTGGGGTTATGAAATTGAAGGATGTCCACCCAATCTGTGCCCAGAGCCTTCAGGCTCGTCTCCACGTGGAGGCGAAGCTCTTCCGGAGTTGTGCTGTGGCTTTTGGTGGAAATGACAACTCTGTCCCGAATGTCGACCAAAGCCGCGCCGAGCTTGTCCTCGCTGTCGGTGTAGGATCGGGCCGTGTCAAAATATGTGATCCCTTGATCGTATGCCTCCCGGATCAGGGTGACCGCCTCTGCCTTGGGCAGTCTCTGGATAGGAAGAGCTCCAAAACCGCTTCTCGTTACCGTCAAATTAGTCCGTCCCAGTCTCATGGTGTCCATAGAACCATCCCCTCTCGTCCTGATTATAGCCTTAAATGGTTATTCCTGGGCGAAGGCCTCCTGAGGAGCGGAGGGAGATTTCAGATCGGACCGGCTTTGCCGAACCTTTTCTGCCTGTTTTTTTTGGAACGTGTCCAAGCGGGATCGAACGTCTGGGTCCGTAAGGGCGACCATACGGGCGGCCAGCAGGGCGGCGTTGCTTCCTCCATCCACCCCCACAGAAGCCACGGGGATGCCTGGAGGCATTTGGGTCATCGAATACAGAGCGTCGATTCCTCTCAAAGCTCCTGCCGAGACCGGGAGACCAACTACCGGCAACGTGGTGTGAGCTGCCATGACCCCTGGAAGGGCTGCCGACATGCCCGCCACCGCGACGATAACCGAGAGCCCCCTCTTTTCGGCGTTTCGAGCATATGCCTCCACGTCGTCAGGGGTTCGATGAGCTGACGCTACGGTTACTTCGTAGGAAATACCGAGCGTGTCCAAAACCCCTGTCGCCTTTGCCGCCATAGGTTCGTCGCTGATTGAGCCCAGGACGATGCCGACCATCACGTTTTTCATCTCGAGTTCTCCTCTTTTTTGCGTGTTGTATCCCCGGGGTGAGCTATGTTCCCGGCGATGTCCCGTCGAAACCATCCGCCGTCAAAGGTCACCAGGGATGCCCCATTCAGGGCCATTTGACGGGCATCACGAATGGAGCCTCCCATCCCTACCACGGAGAGCACTCGTCCTCCAGTTGTCATCAGGACACCGTTGTTCATGGCTGTCCCTGCGTGAAACGTCAGAACCCCTTGAGCTTCGGCTTCGTGCATTCCCCGTATAGTTTTTTCGGTTTTATAGTCCCCTGGATAACCTTGGGATGCCATAACCACGGCGACGGAATATCGGTCATGTACGCCCCAGTGAGCAGAAGAGAGGTCAGAGTTAGCACAGGCAGCGCATACGGCTAGCCAGTCTTTGCTGAAGAGAGGCAGGAGAGCCTGAGTCTCGGGGTCTCCCAGGCGAACGTTATATTCAAGAACGTCGATCTTTCCGTCGGGAGAGATCATGAGACCGGCATAGAGAGTCCCCCGGTAGGGAATGCCGTCCTCGGCAAGGCCTCGGATAGAGGGGGCCACCACAGTTGACTCGATGGCATCCATCATTACTTGATCCACCCACGGGACTGGGGCATAGGCTCCCATGCCGCCAGTGTTGGGGCCCCTGTCTCCATCGAAAGCTCTCTTGTGATCTTGGCTTGGAGGCATGAGCTTCCAGGTCTTTCCGTCGGTGATGATCATGACCGATACCTCTCGGCCGATCAGGCCATCCTCAATTACGACCCTTTGTCCTGCTTCGCCCAGGGTGTGTCGTTCCAGAAGATCTTGACAGACCTCCTGAGCTTGCGAGATAGTCTCGAGGATGAAAACCCCCTTGCCTCCAGCCAGCCCATCGGCCTTGACCACATAGGGCGGTTGACGGCAAGACAGGGCAGCGTTGGCCTCACCGATGGTGTGGCATATTTGAAATGGGGCGGTGGGAATGGCGTGCCGGGACATGAACTCCTTGGCGTAGGCCTTGCTTCCCTCAAGAGTGGCTCCTTGTCTCCCGGGACCGAAGACGCCGATTCCGTTGGCTCGAAGCTCATCTGCTACCCCGGCAACCAACGGTGCTTCAGGGCCGATGATCACCAGGTCGATGTGATTTTTTCGGACCACGTCAAGAACGGCTTGATATCTGCAAGGATCTCCAGGGTGACACGGACCTAAATGGGCGATCCCTGGGTTACCCGGCATGCCGTGAATCTCGGTACATAGAGGGGATTTAGAACATGCCCAGGCCAGAGCGTGTTCCCGGCCTCCGCCACCTAAGATAAGGACCTTCATGACCTATCAGTGCCTGAAAGTCCGGTGACCGCTGAGAAACATCGATATTCCCAGCTCTTTGGCTTTTTCAGTCACCTCGTCGTCTCGGATGGAGCCCCCGGGTTGAATGATGGCTGTGATACCCGCCTGGGCAGCCCGTTCCAGTCCGTCGGTAAAGGGGAAAAAAGCGTCCGATGCCATGACAGCGCCTTTTGCTTTCTCTCCTGCCTGCGCAACGGCGAAGTCCACGGCAAAGAGCCTGCTGCAAAACCCCATCCCGATTCCGACAGCCGCACCGTCCTTCACGATAGCTACGGCGTTGCTCTTGGAGATGGCGGCCACTCGCCAGGCCAGGAGTATCTCATCCCACAGCTCCGGTCTCTCGGAGCCTACCCATCGACCGGAGTTTGGGGATGGGGGCGTGGGGAGTCGATCCTCCTGGATCAGGACGCCGCCCCATGTGCCGGTAATTTGGCATTTCATGGGGCGACCACCTCTCCATCTGACGATGCGCAAGGAGGGCCGCCTGTTCGAGAGATATTCGAGAGCTTCGGAGGCTATATCGGGAACTACCAGAACCTCGATGAAGTGTTCTCCCATTGCCTGAGCGGCTTTCAGGTCGACGGTTCGAGTGACTGCGACGACTCCTCCGTAAGCTGACAGGGGGTCGCAGTCTCTGGCTCGGTGATATGCCTGGAGCACTGACTCTCCCACGGCCATGCCACAGGGCGTGGTGTGTTTCAAGATAGCAACCCCTACGTCGTTATGCATGATGGCCATGGCCCTGAGGGCACCGTCCATGTCCAGGATGTTGTTGTACGACAGGTGGGTGCCGCTCAGCTGTTCCCAAGGCTGTTGAGCGAGAACGGAGGCATACAGGGCTGCCTTCTGGTAAGGGTTTTCCCCGTAACGGAGTGGTTGAACTTTATCGAGGCACATGGGCATGTGAGCAGGCAGTCTTTCCTCTTGGATTCCCAAGCAGTCTCTCAGTCCTGTTGTAATCATGGTATCGTATCGGGAAGTGGAGGCAAAGGCCTTGAGGGCTAAGTTTTGCCTCGTTTCCAACGACACATCTCCCCGATGTTCGAGTTCCTCAAGCACGGAGGTGCAGTCCGACAGGTCGGAGATCACGACGACATGGATGTAGTTCTTGGCTGCAGCTCGAAGAAGAGTCACTCCGCCAATGTCGATCTGTTCCGTGAGCTGGTCCAAATCGGCACCCGATTGAAGTGTCTCCTCAAAAGGATAGAGCGAGCAGACCACCATGTCTATGGTGGGTATCCGATGGCGCTCGAGGTCGGCCATGTGTTCCGGTCTGTCCCGTCGCGCCAGTATGCCTCCTGCTACGGTGGGGTGGAGGGTCTTGACACGGCCGCCCAGCATCGCTGGAACACCGGTAAGGTCCGAAATTTCCTTGACGGAGACACCAGCCTCGGTGAGGGCCGCAGCGGTTCCAGAACTGGAGATAATCTCCCACCCCATACTTTGGAGCTTTTGGGAGAAGCTTCCGATACCATCCTTGTTGTAGACCGATATCAACGCCCGTTTCGTCATGCCGATTCGTCCTTTCTGGGGGCAAGGCCCCCTGAAAAAAGGCCTCGGAGGGCCCGCCAGTAGAGCCGATGTTCCGCCCGGTGGATACGCTTCTCCAGGGAAGTTCGGTTGTCCTGAGGGCGAACTCGAACCGGAAGCTGGGCCACGATAGGGCCGTGGTCCACCATCGCGTCTACCAGGTGGACGGTGACCCCCGTCACGGTGACCCCCGCATTCCATGCGTCGTCGATTCCGTGAGCGCCAGGAAAGGAAGGAAGGAGCGCCGGGTGAATATTCACGATGCGTCCTCGGTGTCTGGAGACGAATTTCGGAGAGAGAACCTTCATGAACCCAGCAAGGACGAGCCAGTTGAGATCATGAGCCTTCCACAGTTCCTCAAGCCGTTCCTCGGCCTTGTGACGACCTTTTTCGTAGGAGAGGACGTGCGTCGGAACCCCCCTGATCTTTGCCCGATTCAGACCGGACGCCGCAGGGGTGTCCGCGCCAACAAAGGCGGTTCTGGCGTCCAGTTCACCGCTGTCCATGCGGTCCATCAATGCCTCCATGTTGCTTCCGGTGCCCGAGATGAGTATGGCCAGAACCGTCATGCCACCGTCCCCATGATGATAGCTTCTTCCCCTGTCTCGTTCAGAGTCGATACGAGTCGGTTCAGATTCTCTTTCCCAGTTGTCAGGACGAAGCCGATCCCCAGGTTGAACACCCGGCGCATCTCGTCCTCGGCGACGCCTCGGTCGGAGATATAGGTAAAGATCGGTGGTCTGTCCCAACTGCCGTAGTCGATCATCGGGGACAGGCCCTCCGGCAGGGAACGAGCGATATTTTCCTCCAGTCCGCCTCCTGTGATGTGGGCCATGGCCTTCACGGCCCCCGAGGACAGGGCTGCAGCAGCAGCGTCGGGGTAGAGACGAGTTGGCCGGAGCAACGCCGTTGCCAGGGCTTCGCCCAGCTCAGGAACGGGGTGGTGCAGGTCTCCTGTCAGCTCATCGGCAAGAGCTGAGCGGACCAGTGAGTACCCGTTACTGTGGATCCCCGAGCTAGGTAAGCCGACCAGCACATCGCCACGAGTTACCGTGGAGCCATCTACCAGGTTCCGCTGGTTCACCAGACCGACGGCGAAACCTGCCAGGTCGAACCCCTGCGGCGGGTAGGTGCCGGGCATCTCGGCGGTCTCCCCTCCAAGAAGGACGCATCCTGAGAGGCGACAGGCCTCAGCCACTCCCTGGATCACCGGAAATAACCTCTGGGAGTCCAGACGGCCACAGGCAAGATAATCCAGAAAAAACAAGGGGCGAGCTCCGCAGGTAATCAGATCGTTGACGCTCATGGCCACCAGGTCCTGACCAAGCCCCCGGACGACCCCGGCGGAAGTCGCGATCTCCAGCTTTGTCCCCACTCCGTCACAACAGGCTGCCAGAAGACGCCCCTCTCCAAGATCATAGAGTCCGTTGAAACCGCCGATACCGCCTACGACGCAGGGATCGATGGGTTCGTTCAAGAGCATCCGTCCGATGTCTTGGACCCATCGATTCCCCCCGTCGATGCTCACTCCTGACTCTTCATATGTCCAGTTCTTCATAGTCCTCTCCATCCTCCATATAGTTGCCGCTGAAACAGGCGGTACAGACCTCTCGATCAGGAAGACCGATGGCCTGCAGCAGGTCTGCCTCGGTCAGGTAGGCCAGCGATTTTGCGCCAATCTCGGCGCAGAGAGTCGCTTCGTCGGATCGGGCGGCAGCCAGCTCCTCCCTGGTCGGCGTGTCGATGCCATAATAGCAGGGAAATCGAACCGGGGGCGACGAAACTCTCACGTGGACTCCCTGGGCTCCGTAGTTCAGAAGAAGCTCTACCATTCGCCGGGACGTGGTTCCCCGAACGATGGAGTCGTCAACCACGGCCAGTGTCTGTCCCTGAATGACCTCTCGGACGGGGTTCAGCTTCTTGCGAACTCCCAGCTCCCGGACCCTCTGGGTAGGTTCGATAAACGTTCGTCCCGAGTATCGGTTTCGCACGATGGCCTTTTCGTAAGGGATACCGGACTCCTGGGCGTATCCCATGGCTGCGACCGTACCGCTGTCTGGCATACAGGCCACGCAGTTCCCATTGCAAGGTGACCGGCGTGCCAGAAGTCTCCCCATTTCTTTTCGTACCTGGTACACTGACCTGCCAGAGAGAACGCTGTCGGGGCGGGCAAAGTAGACGAACTCGAAGGAACAGAGAAACCGCCGCTTGGGCGTAACGGGGATTCGGAGGGACCGCAGTCCCTGATCGTCGACCACCAGAATTTCTCCTGGTTCGAGCTCTCGAATCATGGAGGCTCCCACGAGGTCCAAGGCGCAGCTTTCCGATGATACGTAGTACACGTCATCCCGTTGTCCCAGTGCTAATGGGCGGAATCCCCAAGGATCCCGGGCTGCAACCAGGCGGTTTTTTAGTGCGACAGCCAAGGAATACGCACCTTTGAGTTTTTTGAGCGAATCTGCCAGAGCGTCCAGTTCCGGCTTGTGGGGTTGGTGAGCCATGAGGTGCAGGACCACCTCTGTGTCGGTGGTCGACTGGAAGATCGCACCTCGGTTCTCCAGGTACTGTCGAACTCTGGACGCGTTGGAGAGGTTACCATTATGGGCGATAGCAACCGGTCCTCGACAGTAGTTGGCCGCGAGAGGCTGGACGTTGGCTGTTCTTCCTCCCCCCGTTGTTGAGTACCGAACGTGACCGATAGCTGATCGGGCCGGTATAGTTGCCAGGTCAGCCTGATTGAGGGCTAAGTGAACGAGCCCCTGTCCTTTACGGGTTCGGATCTGGTCGTTGCCGTCAATCCAGGCAACCCCTGCCGACTCCTGCCCTCGATGCTGAAGAGCGTAAAGCCCCAGGTACACCTCCTCCAGCACCGGTCGGCCTGATAGGGAGAAGGCCCCGAAAACTCCGCACACCTTAGAGTCCCCACCGTTCTTGGAGCACGAGCACCGATATATCCACCAGATTCTCGACGATCAGGCTGTCTCCCTCAACGATCCCGATCTCTGCGTAGGGGAACCCCTTCCATATGGAGCGGAATTTATCGATCTGGTCGGTCGGGACCGCATACAGCGCTCGTGGGCCTCCTTCTCCGAAGAGCACGACATCTCGTCTGGTAGTGGTTGGGAATCGAACCTGAGCTCCCAGGGTGCCCAATATGGCCTCCTGAGCGAGAGCCATGACCAGACCTCCTCCGGAGATAGGACGCCCCGACGTGGCGGCCTGAGTGTGGGCGGTATGTATCGCCCGTTCTGCGAACTCTTGTTCGGAATCGGAGACGAACTCCGTAGGGCGCCCCTTCAGAATGCCATGATGTTCCATCAGGTACGACCCGCCGTCCAGAGCGGGGGTAGTCGTCCCTACGAGAAAGAGCCTGTTTCCCTCGCTCCATCGGCCACTTGAAAGAAGCTCATCCCGGCCGTGGAGGAATCCCACCATGCCGATCAAAGGGGAGGGGAGTATAGGGCCTCTGGAGGTCTCGTTGTACAGACTTACGTTTCCCGACACCACGGGACAGCTCAGGGCCGAGCACGCATCGGCCAGCCCTCGAACGGATTGTTCCAGGGCCCAGAACTGATCTGGTCGCTCGGGGGATGGGAAGTTCAGGCAGTCAGTGGCTCCGGCAGGCCGTGCTCCGGCGACGGCCAGGGCCCGGCATGCTCTGGCAACCACCTCGGCAGAGCCACGATAGGGATCGAGAGAGCACAGGAGGGGACGTGCCTCCATGGTCATGACGGCCAACCGAGACGATCCCTCGATCCGGATGACGCTCACGGGGCTTCCGGGGCCGGTCACCGTGTTAGTCTGGACCATGGAGTCGTACTGCTCGTAGATTTCTCTCCGGGATTGGTGGGACGGCGAGCTCAAGAGATCGAGGATGGCCTCGTTCCAGTTTTCGGGTTGAGGAATGGAGTTCAGGTCCAGCGTCCATCGATCTTCCAGGTCGGAGGGGCGCTCGGATGCCCAGTGGATCTCGGGACAGTCGCTCCCAACCACGGAGGCGGGCATATCGGCTGCGACCTCTCCCTTCCAGAGGATGCGATATCGGTCTCCCTCCTCGGTTTTGCCGATGACGGCGCAGTCGAGCTCCCAGTGGTTTGCCACCTCCATAACCGCTTCCACCGATTGAGGCTCGACGACCAGAAGCATTCGTTCCTGAGATTCGGAAAGAGCAATTTCCCATGGCTCCATCCCGAGAGCTCGAAGTGGAACGGCGTCAAAATTCAGGGTCATGGACACGCCGCTCTTGGCAGCGATCTCGCTGGATGATGACAGTATTCCAGCAGCTCCCATATCCTGCATGCTCACCAGAAGGCCCTGATCCCTGAGGGAGAGACATGCCTCAATGAGGAGCTTCTCCGCGAATGGGTCTCCAATCTGAATAGAAGGTACTCCTGATCGGTCCTCGGCCAGCTCAGATGATGCAAAAGCCGCTCCGGCTATGCCATCCCGCCCCGTCTTGGATCCCAGAAGGAGGACCACTTGGCCTGGTTTTGCCGTCTGAGAGCGGACTAACCGATCCGTTGGTGCCACACCGGCACAAAAGGCGTTGACCAGAGGGTTCCCGGTATAATCACGGTGATAGGTCGTCATCCCTCCTATTGTCGGGACTCCCACGCAGTTGCCGTAGCCGCCGATTCCCTTGACGATCCCGTCCGCCAGGGCACGGGAGCTCCTGTCGTCCGGTGTGCCGAAAAACAGACCGTCCATGAGAGCTACGGGGCGGGCTCCCAGAGCCATAACGTCTCGAATGATACCTCCCACACCGGTCGCTGCTCCTTGATAGGGAGCTATCGCGGAGGGGTGATTATGGCTCTCGACCTTAAACGCCATAGCCATGCTGTCACCGGCGTCGACGACACCGGCGTTTTCACCAGGCCCCATGAGCACTGACGGGCCCTCTGAGGAGAAGAGTCGAAGCAGGGCCTTGGTCGATTTATAGCTGCAATGCTCCGACCACATAACTCCCATGATCCGAAGCTCCAGCTCGTTAGGCTCTCGACCGAGACGGTCCACCAGAACCTCGTATTCCTGAGGGCGTAGGCCCGCCTGAGATGGTTTCATATCAGCCACCGGTCCTTTCAATCCATTTCCGAAGGGATGTCCACATAGCTGCTCCGTCCTCTCCGCCCAGGATCGCCTCGGTGTATCTTTCCGGGTGAGGCATCATGCCCAACACGTTGCCTTCCTCGTTAATCACGCCGGCGATATCGTTCAGGGCGCCGTTTGGGTTTTCTCCGTCGTATCGAAAGACCACCTGGCCGTTGCTCTCCAGGGTCTTCAAGTCATCTTTCGGGAGGTGATACCGCCCCTCGTAGTGGGCGATGGGGATGGTTACCTTTTGTTCCACGGAGTAGTCCCCGGTGAAGGCTGTGTCGTTCCGTTCGACTCGGAGGACCACGGGGCGGCAGATGAATGTCAGGTCTCGGTTTACCAGCAGCGCTCCCGGTAACAGTCCTGCCTCGGTGAGGATCTGAAAACCGTTGCATATTCCCAGGACGAGTCCGCCTCTCTCAGCATGTCGTCGGACATCGGCCATGATCGGGGCCGTTTTCGCTATCGCACCACACCTGAGGTAGTCACCATAGGAAAATCCCCCAGGGAGGATCACCAGGTTCGTACCCTCGGGAAGTCTGTCTCGGTGCCACATGGTCATATGCGGAGATATTCCGACCGTTTCCTTAATTGCCCTGTACACGTCCCGGTCGCAGTTGCTGCCGGGAAAGACAACCACCGTCGGGTTCATCCCAGAGACTCCATGCGGATCGTGTATTCCTCGATGATGGGGTTCACCAACAGATCCTGACACATACGATGTACTTGTTGCTCAGCAGATGTTATGTCACGGTCCTCCAGGTCGATGACCATGCAACGTCCCACCCTGACCGATGGTTCTTGGTAGCCCAGACGCTTCAGGGATGCGGCGACTGCTTTTCCTCGGGTGTCCAGCACATCATCCTTGAGCCGGATGAGTACGGTCGCTCGAAAGCTCATAATTATCTCCCCCTCTTGGACAGACGACGCCATATCTCACGATAGGCTCCCAGGACGTCGCCCAGGTCCTCTCGGAATCTGTCCTTGTCCAAACTGTTCTGTGTGCCCTTTTCCCAGAAACGGCATGTGTCTGGTGAAATTTCGTCGGCGAGAATAAGTCGTCCGTCCCGATCTTTCCCAAATTCCAGCTTAAAGTCCACCAAATCGATGTCAAGTGACGAAAATAGTTCTATCAGAAGCTCGTTGACCTGAAGAGCCAGTCTCTTGATCTTTTTCAAGTCAGCCTCATCGGCCCATCCGAAAAGCAGGGCGTGATCCTCCAGAACCAAGGGGTCGTCCAGATCATCGTTCTTGTAATACAGTTCGACCAGGGGGCGAGGAAGGGGAGTGCCTTGCGGTACACCAAGCCTTCGACAGATGGATCCAGCAGTCACGTTCCGAACCACCACCTCCAACGGCACGATGGTCACGGGACGCACTGTCTGGGACAGATCATCGATTCGTTTGATGAAGTGACTTTCAACACCTCGATCCTTCAGGTATGTGAATATCCACGCGCTGATGTTATTGTTGAGTTCTCCTTTACCGGCCATCTCGGCCTTCTTTTTGGCGTTGAATGCGGTCAGAGAGTCCTTGTACGTCAGGTACAGAAGCCCCGGATCGTCGGTCTCATACAGTTTTTTCGCCTTGCCCTCGTATAACATGCGGCCCGTCTCCATGGAGACCACCTCCCCATCAATTTACTGACATTATTCACTTGTTCGATGTAAATGTCAAGGTTTTATCGATCGAGTATCATTTCGATCCTACCGGATAGCTTGTCCTGCGATGCGATTTTTGCGTCAGTCTGCTATCATTGATCCGTTTCCCATGATTTTTTGGGATAGAAGAGGCTATGTTCGTGAGGTGTGTGCTGTTTATGGATCCCAAAAGGATACGAAATTTTTCCATCATCGCTCATATCGACCACGGAAAATCCACCATCGCTGATCGGATGTTGGAGATGACCGGGACCATCGATAAGAGAAATATGAAAGAGCAGGTGCTCGATAATCTGGAGCTGGAACGGGAGCGAGGGATCACGATCAAGTCGGTTCCCGTTCGTATGGACTACGTGGCCTCCGATGGTGAGTCCTATGTTTTGAACCTGATCGATACCCCGGGACACGTGGACTTCAGTTATGAGGTCTCCCGGTCTTTAGCGGCCTGTGAGGGGGCCTTGCTGGTTGTGGACGCAGCTCAGGGTGTGGAGGCTCAGACCCTGGCCAACGCTTACAAAGCCATCGATCAGGATCTTGAGATCGTTCCGGTGATCAACAAGATCGATCTTCCCTCAGCTCGGCCGGACGAGATCCGTCAAGAAATTGAGGACGTGGTGGGACTGGACGCTTCCGAGGTGGTCTTAGCCAGTGCTAAGAACGGTGTAGGGATCAACGAGGCCCTGGATCGGGTGGTACGGGATGTGCCGCCCCCCCAGGGGGAAACGGACGCTCCTCTGCGGGCCTTGATCTTCGACTCGGTGTACGATAACTATCGTGGCGTTATCTGCTATATCCGGGTGGTGGATGGTCGAATCAGCTCTGGTGACGATGTGGTCTTCATGGCCACGGGCCGTCGCTACACAGTTGAGGAGGTGGGGGTGTTTAAGCCGGGGTTCACTCCGGCGGACTCCCTGTCCGTGGGGGAGGTCGGCTACCTCACGGCCAGTATCAAATCCTTGGAAGAAGCCCGGGTTGGCGACACGGTGACCCTTGGCGGTCGCCCTGCCGAAGCGCCTCTGCCCGGGTATCAGTCGGTGAAGCCCGTCGTGTACTGCGGGTTCTATCCGGTGGATCGGGATGAGTATCCTCAGCTTCGGGAAGCGCTGGAAAAACTCAAGCTGAACGACGCATCCATCGATTTTGAGCCAGAGACATCCACAGCTTTGGGTTTTGGTTTCCGATGCGGTTTCCTGGGGCTTCTCCACATGGACATCACCAGGGAACGACTTCAGAGGGAATTCGATGTCCAGCTGGTGGCCACGGCTCCCAACGTGGTGTATCGAGTGCTGAGTCGGAGGGACGAGGAGATCGAGGCTCACAGACCGTCGGACTTCCCCGATATGGGGGCCGTTGCGTCCGTGTCGGAGCCCGTGATACGTCTCACTGTCTATGTTCCGTCCGAGTACGTGGGTAAGGTCATGCAGCTGTGTCAGGAGAAGCGGGGGACCTTTATCTCGATTGATTATCTCACCCCCGATCGGGCTCGGGCTGTCTACGACGTGCCTCTGGCCGAGTTTATAGTGGACTTCTACGACCAGCTTCAGTCTCAGACCAGAGGGTATGCCTCCCTGGATTACGATCATGTCGGATTTAGGGAATCCGACCTGGTCAAGGTCGATGTGCTGATCAATCACGAACCGGTGGATGCCTTCTCGTTTATATGTCACCAGGATGACGCCTACCATAGGGGACAGCAGGCGGTGAAAAAACTTAAGGAGCTCATCCCTCGTCAATTGTTTGAGGTGCCGCTCCAGGCGTCGGTTGGCAAGAAGGTGATCGTGAGATCGAACGTGAAAGCCTTACGGAAGGACGTGCTGGCCAAGTGTTACGGTGGTGATATCACCAGAAAGCGAAAGCTTCTGGAAAAACAGAAGAAAGGTAAAGAAAAAATGAAGCTCATCGGGAAAGTCTCCATCCCTCCAGATGCCTTCATGTCTTTCCTCAATGTGGACGGTGACCGAAGCTGAGAGAGAGGGGCTGAAAAGGCCCCTCTCTCTTTATATCCATGTGCCGTTTTGTCGATCTAAATGTCCGTATTGTGCTTTCCCCAGCGACCTTTGTCGGGAAGGGGACATGGATGCCTACCTGTCAGTGTTGGAGAGGGACTTGGCAGCGTGGCGTTTCAGGGCAGGAGGCCCTCTTCGGTTTCGAACGATTTACATAGGAGGCGGAACTCCCACAGTTCTACCGCCTCGACGATGGGTTGATCTTCTGAAAATCCTTGATCGTTACAGCCACGGCTCTCCAGAAGAATTCACCGTGGAGGCGAATCCCGAGAGCCTGAGCGCTGAGCATCTTCGACTTTGGCAGGCATGGGGAGTCTCCCGAGTGAGCGTAGGAGTCCAAAGCCTGGACGACGGAATCCTTCGATGGCTGGGTCGGATCTACAATGGGAATAGAGCGCGGTGGGCTTTGGCCATGACGGTGGATGCTGGATTCGCTGTGAGTGCTGATCTTATGTTCGGTCTCGCAGGTCAGGATCTTCGACTGTGGCATCAGGACCTCTCGAACGTCCTCTCCTTGGGTGTCTCTCACCTGTCGGTATATCAGCTGACTATCGAGTCTCAATCCCGTTGGGGGGACTCCCCTCCTGAAGGGATGGCAGATGGGTACGGGCAGTATCGATGGGCTCAGTTGTATCTGTCACGTTGTGGTTTGGATCAATATGAGGTCGCCAGCTTTGCTCTGCCTGGGGCGGCGTCTCGTCATAATCTAGCGTACTGGCGGCGGGAGAACGTGATTGGTGTAGGGCCCGGTGCATGGGGGTATCTTGAGGGGTTTCGATATGCCAACGAGCCTGATCTGGGTCGATATGTCGCTGCCCTTATGGAGGGCCTTTCTACCTTGGCCTATAGCGAACGACTTGGCGGTCTTGCAGCAGCCTCGGAAGCGGCTATCCTGGCCCTTCGGACCGTCTGGGGAATCGATATACATGACTACGGTCTCAGGTTTGGCTCCGAGGCGTTGGATCGTTTGGAGGCTGCTCTGAGGGCTATGCCCGAGAATTGCCTGCGTTGGTCAGGGCAGAGGGTGGCCTTTTCGGCTAAAGGGATGAGGGTGGCTAACTCTTTGTGGGAGATGTTGCTGTGGGATGAATAGGGACGGGGAGGATCGATGACATGAAGAAGGTCGTGGAGCGCCTCAGGGGGATGGGGGTGCCCGTCGCCCTGAATGAACCTCTGAAAAAACACTGTACGTGGAAAATCGGTGGCCCCGCCGACATGTACCTCCGACCGACCTCGGTCCAAGAAGTGGCCCGAGCGACGGCTTTTCTGGATGAAGCTCAAGTACCCTGGATGGTGGTTGGACAGGGGTCTAACCTCCTGTTCGATGACCTGGGGTTTCGAGGGGCAGTGCTGGAGATGCGGTCCGGTCTGTCGGGGATCGAATTTGACGGGGATAGGGTGACCGTCGGAGCAGGGACATGGATGCCCTGTCTCGCCCGAGCCACCGCATGTGCTGGATTGTCGGGGTTGGAGCATGCTGTGGGCATTCCCGGAGCTGTCGGAGGGGTGGTGGTGATGAACGGCGGCAGCCTTCGTCACTCGTTGGGCGACGTCGTTGAGTGGGTTCGCTTTGTTCGAGGTGGGGATGTTTTTCAGATACCCCGTGATGAATGCGGGTTTGGGTATCGTCGCTCTGTCTTTCAGAATGGTCGGGATATCGTGGTTGCGGCAGGGCTCCGGTTGACCTGTCGAGATCGTCGTGAGGTTCGCCGGGAGATGCTGGATGATCTTCGAGTACGTCGAGGAAAGTTCCCCTTGAAATATCCCAACTGTGGCTCGGTCTTCAGCAACGATCCAGTCATCCATAGCAAGTGGGGGCCGCCGGGAAAGGTCGTCGAGAGCTGTGGCCTGAAGGGGCTTCGATTGGGGAATGCCATGGTGAGCCACAAGCACGCTAATTTCATCCTCAACCTGGGAGGAGCGACCTCCTCTGACGTAATCGGATTAGTTCAAGCGATTCGAAGGGTTGTGGCCCAGGTTACAGGGGATTTTATTCCTTGTGAGGTCCGCTACGTTCGGCCTGAGGGCTATGTGCTTCCTCTAGACCGGATTTTCTGATGGGGCCATCCCGTTCCTTGCTTTTTTTTGCGTAATACTACCAGTTTTGCTGCTCATAGTGGTATAGTTTATTTGGTGGTGTCTGGAAGTGACCGTACGCTGGGATCCCAGGCAACCCTATTTTTTCTGGGGGTGTGTGATGACGGAAGACCGGATCAAACTGTACGGTTTCAATAATCTTACCAAAAGCCTGTGTTTCAACCTCTACGATATCTGCTATGCTCAAAGCATGGTAGAACGTCGGGAGTACATCAAATACATCGATGATGAGTACTCGGCCGATCGGGTCACTGCCATCCTCAGCGATGTGGCGGAAATTATAGGAGCTACTATCCTCAATGTGGCGAAGCAGGACTATGAACCACAGGGGGCGAGCGTTACCATGCTGATCGCTGAGGAGCCAGTTCCTCCAGAGCTTCGAGGAAGTGAGTCGGAGCGGGAACAACCGATGCCTGGCCCTCTGCCGGGCACGGTTCTGGGTCACCTGGATAAAAGCCATATCACAGTGCATACCTATCCAGAGCAACATCCCGACAACGGCATCAGCACCTTTCGAGCTGACATCGACGTGTCCACCTGTGGGCGTATATCCCCTCTTCGGGCACTCAACTACCTGATCCATCGCTTCAACCCAGATATTGCCTGCATCGATTACCGGGTGCGGGGGTTCACCCGGGATGTGGATGGGAACAAATACTTTATCGACCACGACATCAACTCCATACAGGACTTCATAGCGAGAGACACCAGGGATCGATATACTATGTACGACGTGAACGTATATCAGGAAAATCTCTTCTGCACGAGGATGACCCTACGGGACTTTGATCTCGACGATTATCTGTTTCACGTGAACGCCGAGGATATCCGACCGTCAAAACGCAGGATAATCACCGATAAGATCAAGACCGAGATGTCGGAGATATTTTCCGGTCGCAACCTGAAGGTCTTTCGGTGAGACTGTGGGCCTGTACGAGGAGGCCGGGCCCCTTACGGACCCGGCCTCCTGTCTATTCGCATATAGGGTCTAGATGGTGAGAGTCTTGTCTGCTTCTAAAAGGGCTTCGGCGATGTCAAACATGTTGGATATCTCACCAACCTGTACCTGATCAGACACCCCAAAGTGATTGACGCAGGTCCCGCAGACCAGGATTCGGCATCCTTTGGACTGAAGCTCCTGAAGACTTTCCCAAGCTGAGCTGTCCTTCAGGGCCAGTCGGACTCCCTCATTCATGAGAGCCAGGGTGTTCGGAATCAGGGGGGACCCGACCTGGTGGATGCTCCCAAGGAATCCCTTGATGAGGACCTCCCCGAGTTCCCGATCCGTTCCTCCCAGGACATCTCTGGAGATGAGGACGGTGGTTGAGGGCGATTGTCTTGGGGAGAAGGTCGTCTCCTGAGCCGTCAGGGGGTTGGGTTGGGGAGGCGACTCCTGGATGGTTGTACTTTCAGGGAGGGTCCCCGTGATGATGATGTCCAGATCGTTCTCCGCCTCCAGGGAGATGTTGAAGCCCTTGCTTTTAAGGAGTCGGGAGACGTTTTGCCCTGCTACAGGGTTGTCGACGATGACCCGAAGGTTCTCTCGATTCCTCTCAATGGCTTTTTTGGTTAGAATAACCGGCTCAGGGCAGGGTTTCCCTCTGGTGTCCACGATCTGCATGCTTGATCGACCTCCTTGATCCTCGGTGGATTCTTGGGGAATAGAAAAAGTATACCATCGACGAAGCCTCTTCGGCCTCGTTTTCAACGAAAAATCAGGAACGGATGGTGACCATCTCGATTATGAACGAACGTACACAGGTCCTCCTTCGGTCTCTTCCAGCTATGGAGATCATGCTCAGCGACCCACGCAATGTATCACATCTGAAAAGCGTGAATCGGGATCTTTTGAAGAATATGTGCTCCTCGGTTTTGGACGAGTTCCGACGGTCCATTTTGGAGGGAGAGAGGATATCCTTTGACGAGGACGAGCTGTTTGGTGAATTGGATCGTCGAATTCTCGCCGTTGCCCGACCGAGCCTTGTCCCTGTGGTGAACGGCACCGGGGTTGTCGTGCATACCAACCTGGGCCGCTCCTGTCTGGCTCCTGAGGCAGCCTCCGTAGTCGATCTGGTTTCCCGTCGCTACGACACCCTGGAATACGATCTGGAGGCTGGGGAGAGGGGCCATCGAAACTCGCATGTGGAGGGGCTTCTGTGCTGCCTGACCGGGGCCGAGGCCGCTGTGGTGGTGAACAACAACGCCGGGGCTGTGCTCCTGTGCCTTGCGGCTCTGGGAAGTGGCAAATCGGCGATGGTCTCTCGGGGAGAGTTGGTTGAGATCGGAGGCTCGTTCAGGATCCCCGATATCATGGCTTTTTCCGGGGTCAGGCTTGTGGAGGTGGGAGCTACCAACAGAACTCATCTCAGGGATTACGAGAGGGCGCTGGAGTATGACACTTCCATGGTCATGAAGGTTCACCCCTCCAACTTCAGGATCCTGGGATTTCACTCGGAGGTCTCCCGTGAGGAGCTGGCTCGCCTGTCGCATGAGAGAGATCTGATATTCATGGAAGACCTTGGAAGCGGCATCCTGGTGGACCTGGAGCCCTTGGGTCTGGCGGGAGAACCTACGGTGGCGCAGTGCCTGGAGGCCGGGGTGGATCTGGTCACCTTCTCCGGTGATAAGCTTCTGGGTGGCCCTCAGATCGGCGGTATTGTCGGGAGGAAGGCCCTCGTGGATCGTATTCGAACCCACCCCCTTCTCCGAGCTCTTCGATGTGACAAGATGACCTTGGCCGCTTTCGAGGCGACACTGCGCATCTATCTTCGGGGCGAATGGCGAAAGATCCCCACGTTGGATATGCTGGCCAGATCTCCCGAGGCAATTCGGGAGCGGTGTGACCGTTTGGCCGCCGCCTTGGCCTCGGTGGTTGCTTCCGATGGACAGGTCTCGGTGACGGAGGTGCAGGATGCCGTCGGTGGCGGAGCCTTCCCTGCCACGGATATGCTCGGGTACGCCGTGGCCGTTCGTGTAGGCTCCTGCAGTGCAGGTCGCCTTCAGGAACGGCTGAGGGCGTGTGCTACCCCAGTGATCGCCGGAGCCAGGGACGATACCCTTTTAATCCATGGTCGCACCCTTCTGGCTGACGACGATGAGCGGGTGGTTCGAGCCTTTACTTTATTAGTGGAGGAGGGGTGGTCGTGAATCAGGAAATCGCTTTGGTCATCGGTACGGCCGGTCACATCGATCACGGGAAAACCTCCTTGGTCAAGGCCCTGACCGGTCACGATTGCGACAGGCTTTCGGAAGAGCGCAAACGGGGAATCACCATCGAGCTGGGCTTTGCTCCCTTAATGCTTCCGAGTCAGCGAGTCGTCAGCGTCGTGGACGTTCCTGGGCACGAGCGATTCATCCGTCAGATGGTTGCCGGTGCGTCAGGCCTTGACGCTGTAATCCTCGTGGTGGCTGCTGACGAAGGAGTCATGCCTCAGACCAGGGAACACCTGGATATCATCAAGCTCTTGGGGGTTCATGAGGGGTTCGTCGTCCTCACGAAATCGGACCTGGTGGATGACGAGATGTTGGAACTGGCAACGGCCGACGTCGAGGACCTGGTCTCTGGAACCTTTTTGGAGGGATGTCCCATGATCCCGGCGTCGTCGACCACCGGGCGGGGTGTGGACGATATTCTGAGAGAGTTGGAGAAGCTGGTCGACAGGGTCGTCCCTCGAGAACGAGCAGGGGCTTTCTTTATGCCCGTGGATCGGGCATTCCCCGTGGCGGGGTTTGGGACAGTGGTGACTGGCACGGCCTACAGGGGAGCGCTGGATCAGGGGGCCAACGTGGAGATTCTTCCGTCGGGACTCAACAGCAGGGTGCGTAGCGTCCAGGTCCACGGTTCGTCCGTGGACGAGGCTCAAGCGGGGCAGCGAGTGGCGATGAGCCTGAGTGCCCTGTCGGTGGACCAGCTGAGTCGGGGTGACGTCGTCTGTGCTTCCGGAGTCTTTCGCTCCTCGACCTGTCTGGACGTTTCCCTTTCCCTGTTGCCTCACGCTCCAGAACCAGTAAAGCACTGGCAGAGACTTCGGGTTCACGTGGGAACGTCGGATATCCTCGCTCGAGTGGCCTTTTTGGACCGAAAAGAGCTTGAGCCCGGAGATGTGTCACCGGCCCAATTGGTCCTGGAGGAACCTGTGGTAGTTACAGTGACTCAGAGATTTGTGATTCGCTTCTACAGTCCCCTTCGAACCATCGGAGGTGGAGAGGTCCTTGCTCCCTATGGTCGAAAAGCCAGAGGCTCTCAGGCCCGAGTTCAGGCTGTACGTCGGCTCAAGCGTCTCGCGTCGGTTCGTTCCAGATCCGAGAGGGTTGAGGCCTTGCTTGCCTTTTGGGGGCGGATGACACTGGACGATCTTATCGTACAGGCTCAGGAAACCCGTAAGGGGTTGGTCGCTCTCCTGTCCGAAAACTCCGCTATCTCTGTTTTGCCTGTGGGGAACGGTGTTGCCTTGTCGGCCGATGAGATTCAGCGCCTCAGTGGAGAAATCGTCGGTTTCGTTCAAACCTACCACGAAGAACATCCCCGTCAGGATGGTCCCCCCCCTGATATAGTGGTCAACCACCTTTTCCCTGAGGGGGATCGCAAGTTGGGGCGGGCCTGTCTGGACAGGATGGTTCAGAGAGGTGAGCTGGTGTCTCGGGAAGGTGTTTTGGCTCTGCCGGATTTTGAGCCCAGGGACGATCAAGCGCTTCAGATCGCTCTGGACGCTCTTCTGGTCCTCTGTGATGAGACAGGGTTTCAACCGCCTCTCCTGGCTGACTGCCCAGCACTCCTGAACATGGTCCCCAACGATTTCTCTAAATTGCTCAGTGAGGCGAGGAACATGGGACTCGTTTCGGTCGTGGACGGGACATTTCTTCTCTCTTCGTCCGTTGAGGCTCGTCTCATGGAGGTTTTGCGATCGGTTGAGGGGGGCATCACCATAGCTTCGGTGCGTGATATTACAGGAAGCAGCCGAAAATTCGTTCTCCCTCTTCTGGAATATCTGGATGGCAAGGGATTGACACGCCGGGTTGGCGATCGACGAATTATCCTGGGGGGGACTGCTTGAAGAAATTTGACACGAGAGAGTCCTCCACGTTCGGGCTTATGTTCCATTCTCCTGAGTATCGTAGGTACCTTCATGGGGGCGTCCACTTGAGAGGCCTCATGGGAAAGTTATTTCAGAACCTGTTGTGTCGTGGTGTGTATGGTCTGATACGCTTGTGTCGGATACCCTGTTCTTTCAGAACCTTCTCGAAGAGAGTCTTGCGCCCCTTGCGAGAAGTGAATCGATTGATGGACTCTGACAGAAGCGTGTGATTATATCGATCTCTTCCTGCCGATGCTCGGAAGGGATGAGAACGAGGTCTGCCGGGAGCGATACGCGGGAGACTGAGTCGAGCCGTTGTATCGCTTCTTCTAGCGGTGGAGATCTCCTGTTGAGCCCTCTGGCTGATAACGGCGGCCCCACATGGACCATGGCGATAGGAGAGGGGAGTCCCGCCAGAGATGCCGGCACGGTGAGCGCGGATATACCAGAGGGGAGAGGCGTGTGATCCTCAGGATACGCCGGACGTTGGAGCCTACGAGTATAAAGAGACTGGACCTGCTCCTGCATCTGGCAGTGGTGGTGGCGGTTGTTCTGCGGGCTTTGCCCCGGCCGTTCTGTTCCTCGCCCTGCCACTGTTTTTTCTAAAGACGTTGAAGGATAGACTGATCGGGAGTATAACGATAGAAGACAAGAGGAGGAGCCGTCCCGAACCAAGGCGGCTCCTCCTCTTTTTCGCTGTGTTGCTCTGGGTCTCTATGTATATATCCATCCCGTCCTTCTCGAATGAGGAGACGAACGAATTGTGTGTCAACGGTCTTCGACGAGGAAAGAGCTTTCGCACCTCGTCTTTTCGTCTCCTCTTGATTATAATGGGAAATAACAGCGCTACGATGCGCTCAATTTAAGGCCGATGGAGCAAGGATATCCATGGTGGCTATGGAGGGAATAGCTATGTCAGAGACCGAGAGCTATTGGTGGTATATCACCCTGAAAGGGCCGTCTGGTCAGGGAGAAGTTCTCCGGTCCCTTGCCGAAGCATCGGGATGTATAGGTTCCGAAGAGGAAGATCGTTCGTCCTCCGTTTCGGTGGAGCTTCGGGCCTACTATCGAAGCAATCACGATCTGGGAGACTGGATGGAGCGACTGGCCCCTCTCGTCACTGAGTGGCCCGATATATCGGTCCATGATATGGGAAAAATCGAGAATCGCCAGTGGTACGCCCTCTCCTTGGAAGCCTTTCCTCCGTTGAATGTGGGAGAGCGATTTGTCGTGTTGGCTCCATGGCACAGGGGGAAAGAACCGGAGGATCGTATTCCACTGTACATCAATCCCGGCAGTGCCTTCGGAACGGGATATCACGAGAGTACCCAGAACGTGCTGATCCTGATGGAGCGCTATTTCAGGCCCGGTATCACTGTTGCCGATATCGGTTGCGGATCGGCCATCCTGTCCATCGCCGCTGTCAAGTTGGGGGCGGAGACTGTCTATGCCAGGGATGTAGATCCCTCGGTCATGACCGAAGCGGTGTCCAATATCGCTTTGAACGACCTGGACCAGCGACGGATCCTTTTGGAGGAGGGGGATCTGCTGGACGATTTTGATCATGCTGTGGATTTGTTGGTGGCCAACATTTTGCTCGATCCTCTTTTAAACTTGATTCCCCGCGTGGCATCGGCTCTTAAGCCGTCGGGGATAGCTCTGTTCTCCGGTTTGACATTGAGTGAGAGGGAGCGTTTTGAGGCGGGCCTGTCCCATGTAGGCCTTTCGATCATCGATGAGGTCACCAGCGATCAATGGCTGGGACTGGCGGTGACCCAGGAGTGATCGGACCTGCGGTTTGTATCAAGGTTCTCGGCTGTCGAGTCAACCTCTACGAAGCGGACGCATTGGCGTCAGCTTTTCAGGCGGCAGGAGCGACCATCGTTCGCAACGCTCCTTGGGATGTCGCTGTTCTGGTCTCCTGTGCTGTAACTGCTGAAGCCGATCGCAAGAGTCGTCAGGCCGTTCGTCGTTTTCGGCGGACGGAGCCCCACTGTATTGTCGTCGCCACTGGCTGTTGGGCACAGGGTCTTTCCGACGAGGAGGCTCGTTCTCTGGGAATTGATCTGCTCGTGGGCAATCGCTGCAAAGGCGAGTTGGTGCCGTCTGTCCTCCGTATGATTCAGGGCGAGGCTGTGCCGTCGGTTCGGTGTGACGTGTGCGCCAGCTCCAAATGGGATCCCCTGGTCATCGATCGTCCTCGCTTCAGAACCAGAGCATTTTTGAAGGTTCAGGACGGTTGCGATCATTTCTGCACATACTGCATCATTCCCTCCGTTCGAGGGAAACCGGTAAGTCGTTCTGTGGAGGATGTTCTTCAGGAAGTTCGAGCTGTAGTGGATTCGGGGTGTTCTGAGGTTGTTCTGACAGGTGTTCATCTTGGCCTGTATGGTCGAGGAAGCGACGAGACGTTGGCTACATTGCTCCTCAATGTGGCGTCGGTGCCGGGGGTCTCGAGGATTCGATTAGGTTCCCTGGAGCCTTTTTCCGTGGGAGATGATCTCCTTCGAGTTATGGCAGAGACGCCTCAGTTTTGTCGCCACCTTCATCTTCCCTTGCAGAGTGGGGACGATAACGTCCTGCGGGCCATGGGCAGGGGGCATACGAGAGACCAATATCTCCGTCTTTTGGAACGAATCCGCAGACTCCTTGGAGACGATATCCATATATCGACGGACGTCATGGTCGGATTTCCCGGGGAGGACAGCCAAGCGTATGAGTCGACTCTGTCGGTTCTTCGAGACGGTACGCTGGGGCGGATTCATGGTTTTTCCTATTCTCCACGGTCTGGGACAATAGCTTCGACCATGTCTAATCGGCCGTCTCGAGCCCTGGTGGAACAACGGTGCCGTGGAGTTCTCGATCTGGGAGACACGTTGCTGGATCGATACGCCCGTCGTTGGCTTGGTCGAACCGTCGACGTGCTGGTCGAAGAGATGTTGGAGGGGGCAGCGTCGGGGTATACCCCCCAGTTTCTTCGATGTCGAGCTGAGGGTAATTGCCGTGAGGGGGCTTTCCTTCGCTGTCGGGTTGAGAGAGTAGATCACGGCGAACTCAGGGGACAGGTGGTCGTATGATGCCTGGGGGGCCTGTCCTTGGGATCGATATGGGAACACGCTATGCTCTGGCCGCCGTCCATTGCGCGGGCAAGGGAGCTCGTCTGATTCCCAATCGTCGAGGCCAGATGAAAACTCCGTCGGTGGTTTGTCGAGATAGCGGACAGTGGCTGGTCGGCGAAGACGCTCTGGCACGAGCCCAGGTATCTGGTGTAGGGGTTTTCTGGGATATCAAGCGACATCTGGGTTGCGATTGGGCACCCTGGATCGATGGGAGACATCGTTCGGCTCAGGAACTTCTTGTCCCTCTCATCGCTGCTGTTCGGGAGGATTGCGAGGCCCATCTCAGTATGGTTCTGACACGGTGTGTCATCACAGTACCGGCTCAGTTCAGCTTTCTGGAACGGTCAGCTATGGCTCGGGTCGCACGGGAGGCGGGGTTCGAGGATATTCGCATTCTCAACGAACCCACGGCAGCTGCTCTGGCCTGTGAGAGCGCTGGCAGGGTCCTGGTGTTCGATTTCGGTGGTGGCACCGTGGATCTATCGATTGTAGAACGAGACGGCCAGACGTGGCAGGTTCTGGAGAGCCGTGGAGATGCCAAGCTGGGAGGTGTCGAGCTTGATCGGGTGCTCTCTCGTTATCTCCAGGATCAGTTGGGGCTCTCCCTGGATTTAGGGAGTCCTCTGGAGATCGTTCTTCTGAATGAGGCGGAGCGAATAAAATGCGATCTTTCTTTTCGGGAAAAGTTGACCTGGCGGTTTCCCGTTCAATTGGAGGGACAGGATCGGGAGATCTCGGTGCGGCGAGATATGATTGAGACGTTGTTTGTCCCGTGGCTTCAGAAATCGGTGGATCTGGCGGTGTCTCTGTGTCGTTACTATGAGCCTGAGAGCGTCATAATGGTGGGAGGAAGCAGTCGAATTCCTCTACTTCGACGTCTCCTTTCCCAGAAAATTCCCGTTCCGGTTCGGTTATGGCGATCTCCCGACGAGGCCGTCGCTCTGGGTGCCGCTCTGTACGGAAACAACGGTGATGGACAACTTCTGTTGGATGTCCTTTCCGAGAGCCTCGGCATCATCGCCTTTGATGGTCAGCCGGTTCCTCTGCTTCGAAAGGGGCATCCCCTGCCGGCGCGCTCTGTTCGTGCTTTTAGAAGTGTGACTGACGGCGACTTTTCCCTGAAACTCTATCAGGGTGCTCCAGGTTTAGTCCGTCGGTATCGAACCATCGCTGTCTTAGATCTTCAGAACATGCGTTGTGGGGAGCGGGTTGATCTGGATTTTCGGATTGATGCGGGGGGCCTGTTGCAGGTACACCTGGCGAGAGAGGCAGGGGACCCTATCTCTATCGCTCCTTTGGAACTTGGAGTTTCCGGTCGACGACGACCAGCAACGTCTTTAGAGGTATTGGAACGACGGGTGGCAGCTCTGGCGTCCGGCTTGTCGTTGGGCCAGCAGGGTCGTCTGGCAAACTTGTTCCGTAAGACCCGACTTTTGAGGGATCTGGAACCACAGTTTTTTGATGAGGGTATGAAAGGTCTTTCCCGTATGGTCGATGCTTTAGAGGAAACGATATATTCATGAATAATTTGAGCACTCATGAATGTTATTTCAGACTTGGTCTGCCCCCTGGGGCGTCATGGTCTCAGGTCAAGGCGGCTTTTCGTCGACTTGCTCGTCAGACTCATCCTGATGTGGCGGGACGATCTGCTCGGGATTTTGAGAGGATATCCGAGGCCTATATGCTTCTTCGGGATCAATTCCGATCAGGCATTGCCCAGGAGACTCCCTCGAAGAAACGCCGTTTCTGTCCTGATTTTCGTCGGTTTTTTGAACCCTTGCTTCGGGTGTCCGTTTGGATCTCTCAAACGGTGGAGGATGTAAGACGACGTCGTAAGGAACGGCGGGAAATTCGAGATAGGCGACGCCAGAAGGAGGATGCTCGCCGTTTTCGTTTGATGGACCAGATTATCGGTGATGGTGAGATCCACATTGAGACTATTCTGGCCCGGCTGAACAAGTCGGGGGGGATTTCCGAGCGGCAGCGTCTGATTCGACGTCTTGAGAGTCCGCTTCCCGAGGTTCGAGGACTGGCGTTCCAGGGATTGAGTACATTTTTAGTCGTCCCTGAGGTGGCTGCTGCCGTGGAGGAGTGTCTGTCCCGCTATGGCCTGGATGAGTTTGGCGTAGATGCTGTGGTCTCTATAGCCGATCCCCTGACAGGGCTCCGGTTGGCGACCTCTGCCGCTCCCCACTTTCGATCCATGACCGTGGGCGTCGCCAGACGATATCTGAAATGGCTTAAGAGCCTTCCTGGTGGGCTCCCCGTCTACGCAGGTCTCCCCGACCCTATATCTGGGCAGGTCGTCGGACTCCTTCTGGCTGAATGGCCCAAGGATCTGCCTTTTCCGTCGGGATCCCGGCTTCAGTCTCTTCTTAATCGAGAGGAGGACGAGGTCCTTATACCCCTCCTTCGGGGCCTGTACAGAAGGGAATATTCCGGTCCACTTCTCCCTTGGGTGGAACGGCTTTCGAAAAACTCGTCTTCTCCGGCGGTAAAAGCGTGGGCTCATGCTATTGTGTGTCGGAGCGCCGTGGTATAAAATGATCCTTAGTTTTTGATCGAGTGATCTATCAAAAACTGACGATGGAGAGGTGAGTCGGTTGAGTTCGGGATGTCCCTTTTGCAAAATTGTCTCTGGTGAGCTCCCCGCATCGGTTCTCTACGAGAATGATCGATGCATCGCTTTCCAGGATCTAGCGCCTCAGGCGCCGTCCCATATCCTGATTGTTCCGAGGGAGCATATTCCTTCTGTGAATCACGTCGAGGATCTCGATCTTTGGGTAGCCCTTATGGGTGCTGTCCAGAAGGTTGTCTCTCAAATCTCTCCTGATTCCGGCTATCGGCTCGTCGTTAATTGCGGCGACGACGGCGGTCAGACAGTCCCCCACCTTCACGTCCATCTGCTTTCGGGTCGTCCCATGGGATGGCCCCCGGGCTAGACGTTGGTGGAATAAGAAAGGAGGGATTTGGTGTGACGACTATCGTTCGACGCGATAACGAGTCTCTTGAAGATGCTCTCAGGCGATTCAAGAGGGATGTCTCCAAGACTGGAATTCTCCGGGAAGCGCGGCAGAGGGAACACTACGAGAAACCGAGCGAGGCCAAAAAACGCAAGCGGCAGGAACTTGCTAAGAAGCGTCGCAGAAGGTAGCGATTATCGTGAGCCCGGATAAAAAATCCGGGCTCATTTTGTGAGGAGGAAGGCCATGAGATGTCCTACATGCGGCGGATCGGAGACCAGGGTCATTGAGACCCGAACTGCCGACGAAGGCCGAATTGTTCGCCGCCGTCGGGAATGTCCCGATTGTTCGTCTCGTTTTACCACATACGAGCGAGTCGAGGAGAAAAAGGTCATCTGGATCTCGAAAAAAGACGGGCGTCGAGAGGCCTTCGACAGGGATAAGATTTCACGGGGAGTACGAAAAGCCTGTGAGAAGCTCCCTGTCTCTCTGGAACGGATGGAGGGTGTGGCCGTTCGAGTAGAGGATCGTCTTTTGGCTGCGGGAGCCGGAGAGATATCCAGCGCCAAGGTCGGAGAGCTAGTCATGGAGGAGCTGGCTGAGTTGGATAACGTGGCATACGTCCGATTCGCGTCGGTCTACCGGGAATTCTCGGACCTGGCGAGTTTTCAAAAAGAAATTGCCGATATCCTGAGACGCCGTTCAATGTTGTAAACAAAGAGACCGCGCCCTTTCTCCAAAGGGCGTGGTCTCTTTATCTCAGGGGCTTTTTAGAGTATAATAGATTCAGATTGTTCGAACTATATATTTTTTAAGGAGGTACTTTCCGTTGAAAACGTTCAGAACTCTGTGTGCTGTGTTGTTCGTATGTTTTTTGATGGTTGGGGTTGCCGTGGCCGCTGAGGAAGTTCGTATCGGAGTCTATGAGCCGATGACCGGACAAAACGCTTTTGGTGGTCAGCTCACTGTCGAAGGCGTTAAGTTGGCTCATGGGCAGGTTCCCGAGGTCTTGGGGCGTCCTGTCAAACTCATCGTCGTGGACAACAAGTCCGACAAGGTTGAGGCAGCTAACGCCGTTAAACGCCTGATTGAGAAGGAGAAGGTCGTGGCCATTATCGGAAGCTATGGTTCATCCCTCTCTATGGCTGGCGGAGAGGTCGCCGAGAAGTCTGGAATCCCTTGCATCACCGACTCCGCTACCAACCCTCTGGTCACTCAGGGCAAGAAATATTACTTCCGTATGTGTTTCATCGATCCCTACCAGGGAGCTGCGGCTGCTTCATACGCGTATGACAACCTTGGTGTTAGGAAAGCTGCGTTATTGCTGGACGTGGCCCAGGATTACTCGGTAGGGTTGGGGAACTTCTTCAAGAAAGCCTTCCTGAAGAAAAAAGGCGAGATCGTGGGGGTGTACAAGTATCAGTCCGGCGACCAGGATTTTACCGCTCAGCTGACGGATGCTATCGCCAAAGGAGCTGATTTCCTGTATATTCCTTCCTACTTTGCCGAGGGCGCTATCATCATGAAGCAGGCCCGGGAGTTGGGTGCCACCTTCCGCATCATGGGCGGTGACGCTATGGACAACCCAGACTTGGTGAAGATTGCGGGCAAGTCCGCTGAGGGGTTTGCCTATACGACCTTCCCCTATGCGCCGGAGATGCCCGATATGACGCCGGCGGCTGAGACCTTCACCAAGCTGTGGAGGGAAAAGTATAAAGACACCGATATGCCTGAGCCCAATGCTAACTCGGCTTTGGGGTACGATTGTTATATGTTTGTCATCGATGCCATCAAACGTGCCGGGAGTACCGATTCCGAGAAGATAACCGAGGCTCTTGCCAGTGCCAAGAACTGGCCTGGCGTGACCGGAGCCACAACTATCAACGCTACTCACGATGCCGAGAAGCCCGTTGGGATCAAGGTGGTCCGGAAAGGTGCCCAGGTTTACGATGCCTCTGTTCAGCCCGAGATGTAGTATCAAGATAGAATAACCTGTGGGGGGAGCTCCGACTCCCCCCTTTATTTAGGGAGGCTCTCGATGACAATACAAATGTTCGTTCAACATTTCTTTAATGCTCTTACCCTAGGGAGCCTATACGCCCTCATCGCCATTGGCTACACTATGGTCTACGGTATTTTACGCCTGATCAACTTTGCCCACGGTGATATCTTCATGTTAGGCGCCTATTTTATATTTTTTGCCGGATCGCTTTTTCATCTTCCCTGGATCGTTGGGGCGGTTGTATCCATTCTTCTCTGTGCTCTGTGTGGGGTTATGGTGGATCGAGTAGCCTATAAACCCCTGCGGGATGCGCCACGGATCTCGGCCTTGATAAGCTCCATAGGTATGTCCTTCCTCATTGAGAATCTGGCTATCGTTGTCTTTAGCGGTATACCTCGTCCTGTAGTTCGTCCAGATTTCTTCGTCAAGGTCATGGTGATCAGGGGAATTCGGGTCTTGCCTCTGGCGGTTATCGTCCCGATAGTCTGCCTCGTCTTGGTCTTAGGGCTGCTTTTTATCGTGTATAAGACGAAACCTGGACTGGCTATGAGAGCGATCTCCAAGGATATCGAGACCACCCGGCTTATGGGGGTCTCCGTAAATCGCATTATCGCTTTGACATTTGGCTTGGGATCCGCTTTGGCCGCAGCCTCGGGGATTATGTGGGCTCTTCGGTATCCTCAGATCCAGCCCCTCATGGGGTTCATGCCTGGGATCAAGGCTTTTATCGCTGCGGTGGTCGGTGGTATCGGATCAATCCAGGGAGCTGTGGCAGGGGGCATGATCCTGGGATTCGTTGAAATTATGACTGTGGCCTTTTTCCCGGAGCTCTCAGGGTATAAGGATGCCTTTGCTTTTATACTTCTGATTGTTATTTTATTAGCTAGGCCCACGGGTTTGATGGGCGAGAGAATCGAGGAGAAAGTATAATGGCGACCAACACCACGAGAAACCGATCTCTCACGTTGGCCCTGCTGGCTGTCGTGGCGGTGTTCCTCTGGTGGGCTCCGACCCACCTGGACGGCTACAAGATCCAGATCCTGAATCTGATCGCTATCTACTCCATTCTAGGGCTCAGTCTGAACTTGATCTACGGATTTACGGGGATGTTCTCCCTGGGAACGGCTGGGTTCATGTGTATCGGAGCGTATGTCTCGTCCATGCTTATCCTGCCTGAGATGCAAAAGGACATGATCTTTATCCTTGAACCCTTGAATCCGGTCCTGTACGGTGCTCATGCCCCCTTCGTGGTGGCTGTTTTTGCCGGTGGAGTTGCAGCTGCCCTTGCGGGGTTGATCATAGGGGTACCGGTGCTCCGTCTGGGGGGTGACTACCTGGGTATCGCTACCTTGGGTTTTGCCGAGATCATCCGGGTAGTGGCCAACAACTTGCCGACCATCACCAACGGAGCCTTGGGACTCAAGGGCATACCGGGGTATGCCACTCTCTGGTGGAACTACGGCTGGATGGCCTTCACCCTCTACGTCATGTACCGGTTGGTCAACAGCAACTTTGGTAACGCCCTGAAAGCTATTCGAGACGATGAGTTGGCAGCCAAGGCTATGGGTATCGATACCTTTCGGTATCGGGTGATCTCCTTCACGGTGGGATCTTTCTTTGCAGGGATCGGGGGAGCTCTTATGGCGAGTCTCTTAACCACCATCGATCCCAAGATGTTCATGGTGATTATGACCTACAATGTCCTCATGGTGGTGGTGGCCGGAGGTCTGGGATCCCTGACGGGAAGCGTCATTGGGGCTGTGATCGTGACGGTCCTTTTGGAGTGGCTTCGTTTCGTGGAGAATCCCATTTCCCTCGGCTCTTTCGAGATGCCGGGAATTCCGGGCATGAGAATGGTCATCTTTGCCCTGGCGCTGATTATTATCATCCTCTATCGTCCTGAAGGGGTCATGGGGACTCGGGAGTTGTCCTGGAACCGCCTGTTGTCGTGGAGAAAGAGAGGAGCCGCCCATGAGTGACCGTAGGGTGATATTGGATGCCAAAGGGCTGACCATGCGTTTTGGTGGCGTCACTGCGGTGAGCGATTTTAGCATGGCCGTTCAGGAGCATCGGATTGTAGGTCTCATCGGGCCCAATGGGGCTGGTAAGACAACGTCGTTTAACATGATCACTGGATACTATACTCCCACCGAGGGTACGGTTCAGTTTGACGGTACGGAAATCAACGGTATACCGCCCCATAAGGTCTGTTATCTTGGAATCGCTCGGACCTTCCAGAATATCCGGCTTTTTAGAAACGAGACGGTCCTTCAGAATGTCATGATCGGTGCTCATCTCAGACAGAAGAGCCGGTGGTGGCAGGCTCCCCTTATGTTGCCTTCTTTTATGCGAGAGGAGCGGGTGGTCAGGGATCGGGCCATGGAGTTGTTGGAGAAAGTCAACCTTCATACGGTGGCGCACGAGCGTTCCGACTCGCTGTCCTACGGGCAACAGCGACGATTGGAGATTGCACGGGCTCTTGCAACGGAACCTCGCTTCCTTCTTCTTGACGAGCCTGCTGCGGGAATGAACCCCGAGGAGTCTCAGGTGCTGATGAGCTTTATCCAGAGGCTGCGGGACGAGTTTCGCCTTACCGTGCTCCTCATTGAGCACGATATGAAGGTCGTTATGGGTGTCTGCGAATACATCTGGGTATTGGATTACGGCAAGCTCATAGCTCAGGGGAGCCCCGAGGATATTCAGGGGAACCCCAAGGTGATCGAGGCATACCTGGGAGAGGAGTTTCTGGCCGATGCTTAAGATCAAAGATTTGAACGTCCACTACGGGGGAATTCACGCCGTCAAGGGAATCTCCATTGATGTTCCTGAAGGTCGGATTGTCACCTTGATCGGAGCCAACGGTGCTGGAAAGAGCAGTACTATCAGAGCCATATCGGGACTTCTTCGGCAAACGAAAGGGCAGGTTCTGTACGGAGAGCCAGGGGTCAATCTCCTGAAGAAATCCCCCGAAGACATCGTCAAGGCTGGGGTGGTTATGTGTCCCGAAGGACGGCGTATCTTCCCGCACCTCTCAGTGGAGGAGAACCTTGATTTGGGGGCCTACATCCGGTCAGATCGTGATGGGGTAGAGAAAGATATGCGGTGGGTTTACGATCTCTTTCCCCGGTTGAAGGAACGCTCTTGGCAGAAGGGGGGAACCCTCTCGGGTGGCGAACAGCAGATGTTGGCTGTCGGTCGGGCTCTCATGAGTCGGCCGAGCTTGATTATGTTGGATGAGCCCTCCCTTGGCCTGGCCCCTCTTCTGGTGAAGGAGGTCTTTGAAATTATCCAGGAGATCAACTCGCAGGGCAAGACGGTCCTGCTCGTCGAGCAGAACGCCTTCGCTGCCTTGAAAATCGCTCATTATGCCTACGTTCTGGAGGTGGGCTCCGTTGTCCTTCAGGGAACAGGGCAGGAGCTTCTGCTCAATCCCAAAGTCAAGGACGCTTACCTCGGAGGCTGAATATCGTCAAATTCTCGCAGGGAGGCCAAATGGCCTCCCTTTCTTTTTGTTTATGTTCGCCTTTTGTGTATAGCCTCGGCTTTTGTGTCATAATAGGTAAGTTTGAACGATGTTGAATCTCTTCGCGTAGCATCCGAATAAAGGAGGTGAGGCCATGTCGTCCCTGAACGTGCCCAATATTCTCAGTCTCTCCAGAATTTTTCTGGCTCCGCTCGTGGTCTTTCTCCTGACCGTCAGGATAGATTTCGATATTCCCTATCTGTTGAACCTGGGGCTGGATGTCACCTATGGCGATATTCTCGCTGGGTTGATCTTCATCGTTGCGGCTCTCACCGACACCGCAGACGGATACATCGCCCGAAAAAAGGGGATTGTCACCAATTTTGGTATGTTTATCGATCCTCTCTCCGATAAGGTCCTGGTTGTGGCAGCGCTCATCTCGCTGGTCGAGCTGGGACGGCTTCCCGCATGGATGGTGGTGGTGATCGTCTCCCGGGACTTTGTGGTGAGCGGTCTTCGGATGGTAGCGGCTGTCGGGGGTGCTGTGATTCCGGCGTCCTGGACGGGAAAGGTTAAGACGGTCGTTCAGATCGTGGCTATCAGCATGGTCATTTTCAAGGTCCCTTTGGGGATGCCCGCCATGTGGCTGGCCTTGGTGTTCACCGTGTGGTCCGGTGTGTCCTATCTGACTGCCGGGTGGTCTCTTATCGTGGAGGCTGACTAGAAATCTACGGGATTTGAGGTGGATCGGTGTGTTTGGCACATTGAAAAAAGCGTTAGGGCTGGATCCTAACGAGAGAGCTTTAAAGCGATATGCTCGAGGAGTCTCCAATATCAATGATCTGGAGCCCCAAATGCAGTCCTTGTCCGATGAGGATATTCTTCGAAAAGCAGCTGCCCTTCGGGAGGAGCTCTTCCCCTTAGAGGGGCAGGAGCTTCGGGAGGCATTAGATCGCTACCTTCCTACGGTTTTTGCCATGGTTCGGGAGGTCTCTGTCAGAACCCTGGGGCTTCGCCACTTTGACGTCCAGCTTATGGGAGGCATGGCCCTCCACGAGGGCAATATCGCCGAGATGAAGACCGGCGAGGGGAAAACTCTGGTGGCTCCCTTGGCGGTAATCCTCAATGCTCTGACTGGCCGAGGGGTCCATGTGGTGACGGTCAACGATTATCTGGCCAAGCGGGATGCGGCGTGGATGGAACCCCTGTACCGGGGGCTGGGCCTCTCAGTGAGTGTGATCTATTCCTTCATGGATCCCGAGGAGCGACGTGCTGCCTACGAAGCCGATGTAACCTATGGAACCAACAGCGAGTTTGGCTTTGACTACCTCAGAGATAACATGGTCCTTGCCAAAAACCAGATGGTTCAGAGAGGTCACAATTTCTGTATAGTCGACGAGGTAGACTCTATCCTGGTGGACGAGGCCAGAACGCCTCTGATCATTTCAGGGCCGTCGGAGGACAGTGAGGAACCGTATCGAGCGGCAGATCAGGTGGCCAGCCGTCTCTCGGGTGTGGCAAAGGATCCTAACGAGGTTCGACCGTCTCTGCTGGATGCTCAGGAGTGTCCAGAGCCCGATGCGGACTTCGAGTACGATGAAAAGGAACGTTCTGTGGCTCTGACATCCCGGGGAATTGCCAAGTGTGAGTCCCTTACGAAGACTCCAGACCTGTTTACGGATATGGCCTACAGCGACACGGCTCACAAAATTCTCCAAGCCATAAAGGCCAGGACCCTGTTCCAGAGGGATACCCATTACGTGGTTAAAGATGGCGAGATTGTCATCGTGGACGAGTTTACCGGCCGTCTCATGTTTGGTCGAAGATACTCGGACGGGCTCCATCAGGCCATAGAGGCCAAAGAGCGGGTGAAGATCGGTAAGGAGAGTCAGACCCTTGCTACGATAACCCTTCAGAACTATTTCCGCATGTACCGAAAACTGGCTGGGATGACTGGCACCGCTGCTACAGAGGCCGAGGAATTCAAGGAAATATACGGTTTAGGTGTCGTGGTGGTTCCCACAAACCGACCGATTGTTCGGGATGACATGGCCGACCAGGTTTATCAGACCAAGTCCGAAAAATTTGCCGCTGTGGCCGATGAGATCCAGGAGATATCCTCGCAGGGGCGTCCCATCCTGGTGGGTACCACATCAGTTGAGCAATCTGAGCGACTCAGCAAGTTGTTGAAGGCTCGGAAGGTTCCTCATCAGGTCTTGAACGCCAAATACCATGAGAAGGAATCTCTCATAGTGGCCCAGGCTGGTAGGCTTGGCGCCGTGACCGTGGCTACAAACATGGCGGGACGGGGAACTGATATCCTTTTGGGAGGGAATCCTGAGTACCTGGCTCAGGAGGAGCTTCGCAAAGAGGGCCACGACACCGAGAGTGCCCTGGATCGCTACGGAGAGCTTTTGGACGAGTTTCGGACGACCTGTGCTTCGGAAAAGGAGAAGGTTTTGGAACTTGGGGGCCTGTGTATTCTGGGGACTGAGCGTCACGAGGCTCGACGAATTGATAACCAGCTTCGAGGGCGTTCCGGTCGACAGGGAGATCCCGGGAGTTCTCGGTTTTTCCTTTCTTTGGAAGATGATCTCCTTCGGCTTTTCGGTTCAGAGCGTATTCAAGGTCTCATGGGCAAACTGGGGCTTGAGGAAGGAGAGGCCATTGAACACTCTCTTCTGACCCGAGCGATAGAGTCGGCACAGAAAAAAGTAGAACAGCTTCATTACGATATCCGTAGGCAGCTTTTGATGTACGATAACGTTATGAATCGCCAGCGAGAGGCCGTCTACGACGAGCGTCAGCGAATTCTCTCCGACGAAAATGTGGTGGAGCATGGGTGGGAGATCATCTCGGGCGTTACAGAGGATATTCTGGATGGGGCTTTCCCGGAGAATGGAGACCCCGATCCTGAGAGTGCGGCCATCCGGCTCAAGGCACTTTTCTGGCCTGGGGTGGAGCATCCCCTTGATGGTGTTGATGCGATACAGGCTTTGCCCAGGGCCAAGGAGGCTATTCTGCTCGACCTCAAGTCCCGCTATGACGGAAAAGTGGCTGACATGGGGGCCGATTCGTGCAGCGACCTGTTCCGCTTCATCTCTCTGCACGTTCTGGACGGGAGCTGGAAGGAACATCTGTTAGCCATGGATGCCCTGAGACAGGGAATTGGTCTTCGAGCTGTAGGGCAGAAGGATCCCCTGTTGGAGTACCAGTTCGAGTCGTATGCTCTGTTCCAGGAATCAATGGCTCAAGTTCGAGAATCCATCGCTCAGCTTCTTTTCCGCGTAGCGGTGGCTTCCGAACCTCGTTCTTCTGTATCCCGAAAGGACGTCAGAGAGAGTCGGGAGTTTGCTCTTCCCTCGCCGGGAGGGATACCCGTGCCGGGGAGCCATGCTGGAGAGGGGCGACCTGAACCATTCAGACGTCAGGGGCGAAAAATTGGGCGCAACGAGAAATGTCCATGTGGAAGCGGAAAAAAATACAAAAACTGCTGTGGTTCTAATCGTTAGGCTATACTAGGGGAGGATATGTCATGAATCGTTGGCGACTATCAAGTGTCAGTTTCTTTTTGATTCTTATATGGTCTGTTGCAGCAACAGCTTTTGAACCGATAGACATACCCAGGCTTGTTCAGGAAGCTCCCCCTTTGGGAACCTATGGAGAACCGCCTGCGGTGATCTGGCAGCGTCAGGAGTCCTACGGACTTCGTCCCGACGGGGCCATGGTGAAAGACAGTCTGTGGATCGTTCTCGTGACCGAGACCTTAAATCCAACCTGGCCTCAAAACCTGCTCCATGTCCCTCATCCTGGCTCCCTCAAGATCCTGGAGGCGGACCTGTACGACCCGGTTTCGGGAAAGAAACTTCGATCCCTGGAGGCCTCTATTAACGACGAAAAGGGCTACTCGACCTGTTCTATGACCTTGGGCGATGTCGACGAAGCGGTCTTGGTTCTCCGTTTTCGTCAGGTATATGATGGTCGGTTTTCCGTTGGGGGGATCGTCCATTTTGCCTCTGATCTTCCCATGTGGGAGGGCTCTGTCTCGGTCTCGGTTCCCTCCGGGACCCAGCTCAATGTCCAGAGTAACCGGCTCGACCCACCTAAATCCATAAACAAGGCTGGTATGACCATCCGCCGCTGGTCGATCTATAATCTCCCGGCGCGGGAGAGGCCGTCCTTGCTTCGCCGTGGTGATCCGTATCTGGCTTTTGGACTCAGGTCTGGGAAAGATTCGTTCCTGTACCTGCTTTCAGAGTTGAAATCCATGCTTGTGCCGTCCGTTCCGTCTCGGTTTAAGCCTCTCTTTGAGAAAGCAAACCGAGTCACTGCGGGTGTCGCTCTCATGCGAGCCATGGATGGTCAGGTTATTCCTGAGAGTCGGGGCTGTCTTCGGGAACCTATTCCAGAAGAAGGACCCTGGACCGAATGGGAACGACCGTTCCTTCTCCAATCATGGCTCAAAAAATTGGGGTGGAAAGCTCAGGTTTTTTGGACCACATTTCTCCCTCTGGCTCCTAACGTGCCAGTCTCCATCGAATCCTTGCTCGTCCCTGTGCTTCGAGTGGCTCCTCCTGGATCAGATGGGTGGATGTATGTTCCCGGTCAGACAGTGGAGCCTGGAGAGTCCCCTCCGTCCCTGACAGGGAAAACTCTGTATGGAGTCTCCGCAGGGAACGAGCTTTTGACCTGCTCAGTTGAGCAGGGGAAAATGGCGGAGCACCGACTGACGTTGGACTGGGATCTGTCGTTAAACTTGAAGGGGGTTCTTGAGGGTATACTGCACCTGTGGGTCAGAAATGGATGGGTCCAGGTGATGCCTCTGTCGGAGGACATAACCTGGTCTGGGCTGGAGGCTCTACTTCCCAGCGTCTTAACGTGGCGGGCTGGGGATATGGATTTCTATCCCATGCACTATGGGTATCGAATCGATATTCCCGTCCGAAAGGCTACGGGAATTCCCGGTGGTCCTGGTATGTTGCTTCGCCTTCCCTGCTTGGTGCCTGGTGCTCTGGATGATTTAGGTCGGGAGAAGGACGGGGAGTTTCTGTTTCCTTTTGTGGTTGAGCAACAGTATCGTGTCGCTCTCCCGAAGGGTGTTGAGGTCCTCTCGCTTCCTCCGATGAATGATCACTCCGACGGACATTTGCGTTTCACCGAGGTCCTTCGATTCAGTAAAAAACAGAGAGCTCTTTTGGGAGAGGAAAAGGTCGTTTCAGGTACGATATGCTACGATCAAGTTACGCGCTCGGGGCTGGGCAAGCTCTTGGGCTCTTGGCTTCGGTGGCGGAGTCTTTCGATACCCTTATCCATTCGGTGATTAAATAATGGCTGGATGGTGCTGTGCCAAATTAGAAAGGGAGTTTGATATCGATGGCGGACGTATCGACTGTTTTGAAAGCAAAAATCCAGGATGTCCTGTTTTTTTTAGCCCGTGAGGGAAATGTAGAGACCGACGACCTGCCGAAGGTTCATCTGGAGCGCCCTAAACGCGATGGTCAGGGAGATTGGGCCACCAACGTGGCTATGCAGGCCTGCAAATTTTTCGGAGAAAAACCCCGAACTCTGGCGGAACGTATGGCTGAGCGTCTCAAGGACGATAAGCTCCTGAGGGGCGTCGAAGTAGCCGGTCCCGGGTTTATTAATTTTTTCCTTTCCGATGGCTGGATCGCTGACGTAATCTCCCAGGTTATGGAGAGTGGGGATGAGTACGGTCGGTGTAATCTGGGGCGAGGTCGCCGTGTGCAGGTGGAGTTTGTCAGCGCTAATCCCACAGGGCCGCTTCACGTGGGACACGGCAGAGGAGCTGCCGTGGGCGATATCGTGGGAAATATCCTTGCCTTTGCGGGTTGGTCTGTGAATAAGGAATACTACGTCAACGATGCCGGGCTTCAGATGGATAACCTGGGAGCCTCCACCCAGTCCCGATATTTTGAACTCCTCGGACAACCAGAGAGAGCACCCTTCCCCGAGGATGGGTATAAAGGTAACTATATTTACGACCTGGCCCGTCAGATCATAGACGCCGAGGGGGATCGCTTTTTGGCGGCGCCTCTGGAGGATAGTCTTGACTATTTTCGGAATTTCAGTGGGCAGGTCATTTTAGAGGAAATCCGGTCGGTCTTGCATCGTTTTGGTGTGACCTTTGACCGATGGTTTTCTGAAAAGAGCCTCTACGAGGAGAATATGGTGGAGGAGGCTATGGAGGTCCTGAAAGATCGGGGGTTCTCCTACGAGGAGAATGGAGCTGTCTGGTTCAGATCCACGAGTTTTGGTGACGACAAGGATCGAGTCCTCTTCCGCTCCAACGGTGTTCCCACCTATTTTGCTTCGGATGTGGCCTATCATAAAAACAAGTACGACAGAGGTTTCCATCGGGCCATCGATGTCTGGGGGGCGGACCACCATGGGTATGTGCCTCGGATGAGTGCGGCCATGCAAGCTCTGAATAAGACCGACGACGATGGGTTCTCCGTTGTCCTCATTCAGTTCGTGAATCTCCTTCGTGATGGGGAGCAGGTCTCCATGTCGACTCGGTCGGGGCAGTTCGTCACCTTATCCGACGTACTCGACGAAGTCGGTGTGGACGGCACCCGATTTTACTTCGTCATGCGTCGTGCCGACAGCCATCTTGATTTCGATCTCGAGTTGGCAAAACGGGAATCGTCGGATAACCCGGTGTTTTACGTTCAATATGCTAACGCGCGCATTGCGAGCATCGCCAGAAACATGAAGGAACGTGGTATCTCCATGCCCTCCTTGAACGAATTGGATTCGGAGCATCTGAGCAGCGCAGAGGAGAAAAAACTCGTCACGCGCCTCTCTATATTCCCCGAGGAGGTGGAAAAAGCTGCCCAGGAGCTTGCGCCTCACCGAATTGTCTCCTATGTTCATGATCTGGCAGGAGATTTTCATTCCTTTTACAATGCTCATCGAGTTTTGGACGACGATCCTCGGCGGCCATCTCGAATTCTTTTGGTCCAAGCCACTCAATCGGTGCTGGCCAACGCTTTACGGATCCTGGGGATCTCGGCGCCGGAGAGGATGTAGGTTGTGCCACGGCTCAGATGGGTCCTTTTCTGGGCCGTTACGGGGCTCATCCTGATGGTGATATCGACGGCCTTATTCCGGGAGCATCGTCGTGTGCGGTTCCTTGAGAAAAAACTTGCCGTTAAGGAAGCTGCTTTGGTGGCGTTGAGCATGGACTTGGGACGTTCACGAGAGCGATTGGATTTTTATCGAACGCCAGAGGGGAAGGCCCGACTAGCCAGGGAGCAGTTCAACCTCGTTTTTCCTGGAGAGAGGGTTTTCCGGGTGACTGTCGAGTCACCGGATACCTTGCCTGAAAAAGAACCATAGGGTATAATTCACGTTTGTAATCCCTGCCCCCCCTGGGGGGGCCTCATGTCCAAAGGGAGGAGGTGACGCTCATGCGTCCATACGAGATGATGGTTCTCTTGGAACCCGATCTTGAGGACCATAGCGCTGAGCTCGACGGTATCAAGGAGGTTATCGCCAAGCTTGGCGGAACAGCGGGCAAGGTCGATGTCTGGGGAAAACGCCGTTTGGCCTATCCCATCGAGAAGCGAACTGAGGGCTACTATGCTCTGATCTCTTTCGACCTGGATCCCACGCAGCAAAAGGAGTTGGCTCGTCTGCTGGGGCTTCGGCCTGGAATGGTTCGGAACTTAGTAATTCGGCAGGATCAGGAGTGACGAAGAGGAGGAGATCGGCATGGCTCGTGGATTTAACAAGGTCATCCTCATGGGAAATCTCGCACGTGATCCTCAGATTCGATATACTGCCAGCAAACAGGCAGTGGCGTCTCTTTCCGTCGCGGTGAACCGTTCCTGGAAAGGGAAAAACGGTGAGGTTCAGGATGCGGTGGATTTCATCCCCGTTGTAGTGTGGGGAGCCCAGGCGGAGAACTGTGAGAGGTATCTATCCAAAGGGCGACCTGTCCTTGTTGAGGGACGGCTTCAGGTTCGAAGCTATGACGATAAGTCGGGGCAGCGGCGTTGGGTCACAGAAGTTGTGGCCAGCGATATCACTTTTCTACCGTCGGGAGGACGACGGGATGATGAAGGGGCCTCTCAAGGTGAATATGGTGATCCCCGTCATCAAGATGTTAGACGCCAATCTCAGAGCCAGGCCCGAAGTTTTCGGGACGATCTAGGCGGTGATGAGTTCCCCATGGATATATCGGAGATGGCTGGTGCTGACGAGGATGAGGCCGATATCCCCTTCTAGAACTTCTGTTGTTCTTTGATGCCTCAATGAAAGGAGCTTGAACATGGCTTTCGGCGGAAACAAACGGCGGGGAAAACGTCGTCCTAAGGTCTGTTTTTACTGTGTTGACAAGATCGACTCGGTGGACTACAAGGACGTGGATCGCCTTCGGAAATACATCAGTGAGAGGGGTAAGATCGTCCCTCGTAGAGTGACGGGAAACTGCGCTCACCATCAGCGCCAGCTGACCGTTGCTCTGAAACGGGCTCGTTATATGGCTCTGTTGCCCTATAGCGCTGAGTAAAAACTGCACGTTGCAGGGAATGGGAGAAACCCAGAGGGGGAGAAGCGGCGCTTCTGCCCCTCCGTTTATCAACAAAAGGTGGCTAACAGCCTTTCGTTCGAATATGATGATGTTGAATTTAGATTCTATTCTATCGAAGAGACAGCTGGAGCTGGTTCAACGATGAACGGAACCAAAAGCCTCGTCGAGTCGTCCCTCCTGACTGGATTAGCTGTGGTTCTGTTTTTGGCTGCTCGGTTCCTTCCGATGGTGGGTGTCGTCTTCTCTCTTCTGTGTCCTGCACCCTTGGTTATCTTGGGACTGAGGCACAGTTCTCGCATGGCGTTTGTATCCTTGGCGGTCGCCACAGCGATGGTTGCCTTTCTGGCTGGCCCTCCATCAGCTATCTCCTTTGCCGTTGGTTTTGGTCTCTTGGGACTGGGTTTAGGCTTTTTGGCCTCGCGACTTGATAGAGGTGTGGATATCATGCTTTATGGGGTGGGGGTCTCCCTGCTCAGCAAGCTTTTTCTCATGGTGATTCTGACGCAACTCACCGGAGTTAACCCTTTCGACCCCGACATAGAAGAGATCCGTTCTGTGGTGGAGCGAATGAGTGAAATGCTGGGAAGGGCTGGCTCTGGAGGTGCTCGACAGCAGATAGAAACCATGCTTCGGGTTATCCCTCTTATGTTCCCGGCCATGCTTGTCGTGGCAAGTGCCATGGACTGTCTATTGACCTACGTGGTCTCCCGTCAGGTTCTTCAACGTATTGGTGCCGTGAGGCTCCCCTCCCTGCCTCCTTTTGAGGAGTGGCGCTTCCCCAAGAGTCTCTTTTGGGCCTTTGTCCTGTCGGTTATCATGCTCTTTTTCGAGAAGTCCACACAGCAGGCTTCTCTCTTCTCCCAGATAGGCTTGAATCTGAGGCTCATCGCCAGCCTTCTCTTTATGATCCAAGGCTTGGCTGTCCTGTGGGCGTTTATGAGCAGCCGTGACATTGCTCAGGGGTGGCGGTTGGGAGCAGCCATTTTGGTGATTCTGGTTCCATTTTTGTCCCAGATCGCCGTCGTATTGGGAGTAGTAGATATTTGGATCGATTGTAGATCGAAGTTTCAAGGCCGGAGGTGACCGAAGAATGAAAGTTATCTTGATGGACGAGGTCAGAAAGCTGGGTAAGAAAAACGAGGTTCTGGAAGTCTCCGATGGATATGCCCGAAACTTTCTCTTTCCTCGAAAGTTGGCCATTGAGGCAACGAAAGGAAACTTAAATAAGCTTCAGGACCAAGAAAATTCCTCGAAAAAGAAGGATCAGCAAGCGAGAGCTCAGGCGGAGGAGGAGAGGAAGCACCTTCAGAATCGTCAGGTTACGGTCTCAATGAGCGCCGGAGAGGGGGGGCGTCTCTTTGGCAGCGTGACCACCGCTCAGATCGTTGAGGCGATCAGGGAGCAGTTCGACGTGAACGTGGACAAAAAAAACGTGAGAATTGCCGATGTGGTCAAGACTTTAGGGCATTATCCTTGTACGGTCAGACTATACCAGGGGGTCGAGGCGTCTATGACCTTGAAGGTGGAGGATCGGTAGGGCAGTGAGTATCCCCGGCTACGACCGGATTCCGCCTCAGAACCTGGAGGCCGAACGGGCGGTCATGGGATCGTGTCTCATGGACAGGGAGGTCCTGATCCAGATCTCGGAGTTTCTCACTGCTGAAGACTTTAGAGACAGCAACTACCAGATCGCTTTTGAGGTCCTCTTGGATATGCTCCGAGAGGACCGTCCCGTGGATTCCCTGACTTTTCTGGAGGAGCTTTCACGGAGAGGGCTCTCCCAGCGCCTTGGAGGACAGGCATTCATCGTGGCGGTCATGGACAGTGTCCCCACGACTGCCAATGCCGAATATCATGCCAAGATCGTTCGGGATAAAGCGGTACTTCGGCGTCTCATCTCGGCTGGGACAGCCATTGCCAGGATGGGATATTCGGAGGACCGGGAACTGGATGAACTTTTGGAGGAAGCTGAACGGGCCATCTTCGAGGTTTCCCGTCAGAGGAACGAGGTGAACTTCAAGATGGTCGCCGATGTCCTTGGCCCGACCTTTCACCAAATAGAAGTTCAGTTTCATAATCCAGAGCAGACGGTTACCGGTGTGATGAGTGGGTTCGACGATTTGGACCGCTTAAGTGGGGGGCTACAGGTCGGGAGCCTGAATATTCTGGCGGCCCGACCATCCATGGGGAAGACGGCGCTTGCCTTGAATATCGCTCGTAATGTCGCAGTTCGAGGTAAGCTTCCGGTACTTATATTTAGTCTTGAGATGGGCGCCGATCAGTTGGTCCAACGCCTTTTGGGGGCTGAGGCTCGAGTGAATCTCCAAGACCTTAGAACCGGGGCTTTTGCACGGGAGGATTGGGAAAAACTCACCTCTGCGGCAGGAGAGCTGACTAAGGCTCCTCTATACATCGATGACAGCTCCATGCTGACGACCACGGAGATGCGGGCCCGATGTCGCCGCTTCAAGGCGAAACACTCCTCTTTGGGGCTTATCGTGGTTGACTATCTCCAACTCATGAGCTTAGCTCGGCGGATAGAGAGCAAACAGCAGGAAGTGGCCGAGATCTCTAGGGGGCTCAAAGCCATCGCCAGAGAACTTGACGTTCCGGTGTTGGCTCTGTCTCAGCTGTCTCGGGCTGTGGAGAGCCGAACTGACAAGCGCCCTCAGCTCTCGGACCTTCGAGATAGTGGTGCTATCGAGCAGGATGCTGATCTGGTCGCTCTGCTGTACAGAGAAGCGTATTACGCGAAGGATGTTCCTCCAGATCAGCAAGATGACAGTGCGGTCCTGCACATCGCCAAGCATCGAAACGGGCCTACAGGAGAAGTGCACCTCATGTTCCTGAGGCAGCATACTCGTTTCGAGAGCAAAAGCTCAATGACTTGTTTCTAGGAGGCGAAAAACGTGAATGATCGACAACTGACTGAGATCGAACTTTCTCGGATCCGTACCAACCCTCATCAACCGAGGCGACACTTTGATGAGGACGAGATACGAAGTTTGGCTGAATCGGTTCGAGAGGTTGGACTGATCCAGCCAGTTGTCGTTCGACCAAACGGGGATTTCTATGAGCTCATTGCCGGGGAACGTCGGCTCAGGGCATGTCATGTAGCTGGGTTCGATGCGATTCCAGCTGTGATCGTCGAGGTCCCTGATACAGATCAGCAGATTATGGCATTGGTTGAGAATATCCATCGAAAGGATCTGTCAGCGGTGGAGGAGGCTGCCAGCCTTAAGGAAATCCTGGATCGAACAGGCTGGGGGCAATCTGAGTTGGCGCGTCGGATTGGCCGATCTCAGGCATCGGTAGCAAACAAGTTGCGTCTCCTCAAACTTGAGGAGGCGGTTCAGGCCATGATTATCGAAGGGCATCTGGGAGAACGTGCAGCCCGAGCATTGATTCGTCTCGCTCCTGCCCTTCAGATTGCTGCGGCAAAAAAGGCGGTGGAGCTGGATTACACGGCCAAGGAGGTGGAGCTTTTGGTGACCGACCTCTTGGCTGGGGGGGCTCTTGAACCCAATGGCACCGATACCTCGCGCCAGTTGGAAGGAATACTCATCCAGAAAGAGAAGACGCCGGAGCCTCTCCTTTCCCAGCCTATCGGCCCATCCCGCAACAATGCTCTGTCGTTCAGCGGTCCCGAGGGCCCTACGGGGGAGCTCCTACAGCAGCTGGCGAATCTGGTGGAGGTTCAGAGGAGGAAAGGTGTTCCCGTTGTCTGGAAGGTTCGGGAACTGGCCCAAAGTGAATTAATCGTGGAGATAGTGGTAGACCTGAAAAAACAGCTTCTCATGGAGGAAGGGCGTGTCGAGGATGAGAACCATGAACAGTCGTAATGTATCCAATGAACGCCTTTGGGAGGGGCGGTTGTTTTTCGTCGCCGTCGTTGTTTCCCTGGCGCTTCCGAACCTGATCTACTCCGGGCTCTATTTCTTTCAGACTCTCCACATTATGAAGTGGACCGTGGCCCTGTTCCCTGTTGCGTGTCTCTCTCTGATCACGGGATCGCTGGTGCTCTGGGCAGGCCCCGAGAGAGCTCGTTTTCGGATTGACATTTTTGGATGGGTTTGGTTCGCCCTTTTAATTTACGTGACGCTCCAGCCCCTGTGGATATCTGTTCGATCAGTTCCGACCTTTTATCGGGAGTGGTTTTTCTTCGCCTCTATGTGGGCTTTATACGTTTTGTGCCTCAATCGATTCAAGGATGTATGGTTGACACCCCTGCTATGGTTAGCGACGCTGAACGGAGCGGTCAACGTCGTGTTTGCTGAACTTCAGGTGGGCAACAATGTGGATGTTTTCGGCCCTCTCAAGCTCATACTTCCCACTCCGGGTAATTATATTGGCAACACAGGGCAGCAGAACATGTTGGGACTGTGGTTGGCTATAGTTGCCTTAGGGGCTGTCTTCATCTATCTCCGGCACGGATTGAAGGGTGCGGTGGGGTGGCGTCGTCTCGTTGCTCTGTCCAATCTGGGACTCCTCTCTGTCGCTCTCTGGGGACTGTGGAACAGCACGAGCCGGTCGGCGATCTTGTCGTTTATGGTCGGGGTTGCTCTTCTAGCTCTCCTTATTATTATGGGGCGAGATCGAGTGCGGCTTCGCCGTTTGGGACAATGTCTGGTTTTGCTGGTAGCTGTCCTGACTATTTCGGTTGTTTTGAACCAAGGGCGCTCTGGAGCCCTGCTATACAAGGCGAAAGACCTCATCGAAAACGCTGACACTGTTGGAGGTCGGGAGGGTATCTGGAAGACGTCCTGGACGATGGCTCGTCAATACGGAGTTCGAGGTGTTGGACTCGGCCAGTATAAATGGCACTACCTTGAGTCTCAGGCTGAGGCGTTCCAGCGCTATCCCGATATGCGCTGGCAGTACACCAACTGGGCGCATAACGAGTATCTCCAGTGGCTCTGCGAATCAGGAGTCATAGGGTTTGTTGTTCTGATCGGACTGGGGATGTGGTGGCTTGTCTCCTTCTCTCGGTATATCCTAACTCACCGAGGAAAGCCCTTCGAGGATGGAGTGCTGTGGGGCGGGGCCTTTTCCTTTCTTATCTGGTTCGATGCCCTCTGGACGCGTCCCTTTCATCGGATTGAGGACGCCTTATGGGTATCCCTGGCATTTGCCGTGGTCAACCGGGAGATCTGGAAGTTGCAGGATAATCGACCGACTGTTTCGTTTCTGAGTAGCTCCTGGATCGTTCGGGGTGTGGGAGCGGGCATGGCGATAGCATCCCTGTTTGGGCTGATCTATTTGGGACAGGGGCTCAGAGGCGACGTGACTCTTCGTCGTGCTATGCAGGCTCGAACCGTTGCTGTTCAGCGGGGCCTTTTGGAGAAGGCCGAGAGCTCTCTTATGGTTCGTGATCTTGTGGAACGACAACTTGCCTACCATTACATATCCGTAGGCGAACTTGATCGGGATCCCCGAGCTCTGGCCCATGGGCTCTCTCGCCTGATGAAAACTTTCGACCAGGAACCCACTGCCGAGGATCTTCGCAAGCTTATGAATTGGGCCGGAAAACTGAAAAAGAGGGAGCTTCTGGAAAAGCTGGTTCTCTATCTCAAGCCGGGATCCTACACAATTAAAAGCCGTCCATGATGCGGCGCCGGCAACAGGGCTTCACTTTTGTCGAGATACTGGTAGTTGTGGCCTTAATTGGAGTCATGGCTACCTGTGCTTTGGCCCCTATGGCTCACATGGTTGGTCTCCTCAGAGATTCCCAATCATCCGCAGGAGAACGAGCAGCAGTGGACGATGTTTTCAGGCTTATCTGTCGTGATGTACGAAGTCAGCTGCTTCTCCCTGAACGAGCCTATCTGGCGGTTCGGCATCGCGACCTTTTCGGTGGCAATGCCGACGACCTGCTTGTGGTGGCATCGGGAAGCGTTCTCCAATCGTCGTTGGCACCTGGAGTGATGGTTTATGGCCTCCTTCGAGAGGACTCCCTGGGCATGAGGTCGGTCCTCCCTGGATTGTACCGCTGGGTCTTTCCCGGTAAGGGCATTGAGGATTTGGATTTAAAAGGGACATTCCCTTTGAAAAAGGCTGCTCTGGTCCTCCCGGGGGTGGAATCCTTTCGGGTAGAGGTCTTCGTCGAGAAGGATTGGGTCGATGAGTACTTGGGTGCCATGCCATTGGCTATCCGCATGACACTGGAACGGAGAGGAGAGACCTATGAGACGACGGACTGGTTTCCCATCCTTTGAGGATAAAGGAAGCCCTGGCTTTATCCTCCTCTCTGTCCTGTTGGTTTCCCTGTTTATGATGAGTGCTGCTGTGGGGTTCAGTTGGTTTGTTCGTGACCAGCTTCGTTCTCTAGAGCGAAGACGTGTAGAACTGGAGAGCCGGAATATTGCCTTTATGGCAGTGCGAAACGTCGTTCGGGGCCTGGCCATGGATACATCAAGCTATGACAGTAAGCATGAAAAATGGTTCGGTACTCACCTCATTCCCCTTGGTAATCGATATCTGCTCTCGGTAACAGTCTCGCCGTTGAACGACAAGCTTCCTTTGAGAGCTATCTTTCTTCCAGATGGGATGACCGTCCGAGGGGAAATGAAAGAGCCATGGGAGCTCTTATGGGAGGCCGTTGGACACCCCAAGATGGCTCTGCCTGCTTTAGATTTTATGGATTCGGACAAAAATCCCAGGGTCGGTGGGATTGAGAATGACTTTTTTGTGAACCATGTTCCTGGTGATCCTGGCGCATTTACCCTCTTTCCAGAGATCCCCCCGTCGGCGGTTACTGGTACCAAGGATCGTCCCGGACTTCGTGAGTATCTCACTCTCTGGTGTGGCCAGAAGGTAAACGTGAATACCGCGTCAGCTCAGGTTCTGGCTCTTCTGGATGGTATCGACGACGTGGTGGCTCAGGAGATCGTCGAGCGGCGTACAGAAACCCCTTTTACGAAACTATCGGAGGTGGCTGAACTTCCCGCTTTTTCTGGTTCTCTGGGACCGAGGTTGACCAACTCTCTGGGGACAACCAGCGATTATTTTCTAGTGATCCTCCAAGTCTCCGCTTTAGGTGGGGAGGGCAATAATCGCTCCTACAGAGTCGTAGTGACGAAGGAAACGATACAATCCTGGGAGGAACAATGATGAAGAACATTGGAGAAATCTGGCTGTACCGAAACGGCGAAGTCTCTCGGTTAGCTGAGGGAGATGGTTCCCTTTTTCGTCGTGGGAAGCCGTTTATGTTGGCCTCCTATCGAACTTTGTCGATTCGTCCCTTTGATTACTCGTTTGGTTCGGTCTCAGCCATTCGCGAGGCCCTGAAGATCCAGTATACATCCGTGGTCGGTAGTTGCGATGTAGAGGTATATCCGGTTGTAATCCGACGGGAGGACCGTCGATTTTCTGGTGCAGCCCTGGTGATCCCTAGTGAGGAACGAGCGCTGGTGGAGGATGGAGTTGCCACATACAGAGCATCGTCGATCTGGCCTTTGCCCTTTGCCTTGGTGGCTGAGATCCAGGGAAACGGGGCAGTCGTCTGTGTTGAGGACGATGGGATTATATCTGCTTTGTTTCTTCAGGGAGAGCCCGTTCTCTATCGCTGGCAGCCTCTGTCACGCCGTACTCCTGAGGAAGAACGGGAATGGCTTCTGTCGTACGGGGCGGAGGTCGGTGGAGAAGCCTTGGTTTCAGCGACGATACACGTTGCGGACGAGAAAGATCGTCTCGTTCGTGGGGTGACGGAGACCTTGGCTGCATTTCCGGTCTTGGGGAATTACAGCCTTTCTCGAAGAGGTTTGGACAGTACCTTGGTGCTTGAGGCGCTGAGTAAGGCTGTGCGTGGGTTCTCTCTCTGGCTTATCCTGGCTGGTCTGCTCCTCACTGGAGCAGGATTGATCAGAACCGAGTCGGAACGGAGAGAGCTCGAACGGATGCGAGTGGAGGCTGAGTCGATCTATCGGGAGACCTTCGGGCCTGGCACGATTCGAGACCCTCTCAGTCAGGCTAAGGGGATGCTTCAACGACTCTCAGACCGGCCTGAGCAGCCTGGTCTGGAGGATGCCTTAAGGCTTTTGGGCCGCTCCTGGACGATTTCAGAGCTTGGAAGCCTTCTGACCCTGGATTCGTTGAGATATGGATCCGATGGCGTAGAGCTTATCGGAACGGCAGGGGAGGTCTCGTCAGTTCAGGCCTTTCAAAAGAGCCTGAAGTCCGAGAGCAACTATGCGATTCGACTTGGTGACATCCAGCAGATCCCGGGGGGCGGTCTTCGATTTTCTATCGAAATGAGGTGGTCTCCTCAATGAAGCGCATATCCCTGCCCAGTCTCTCCTGCTTTTCTGGAGGCAACCTGAGGCCCCTTCTTCTTCTGGCTGTGGGAGTATTGTTTTTGGTCGTCGGATCCTCAGTTTGGTCGGGGCTCTCGGCCATGGAAGTCCGATCTCGTCTTCAACAGAGGCGTTTACAGGAACTTCTCCAGGTGATCAAAAGCTACAAATCCTTGCCAGGTAAAGAAGATCGGGCTGCTCCATCAGAAGACCCCATCGTCGTCGTCTCATCTCTGGTGGATTCGATGGGACTCAAGGATAACCTGGTCCAGCTTTCATCTTTGAGCAAGGGTTTGAGTGTCCAGCTCTCTCGACTGTATACGGGTAAGGCTCTGGATTTTCTTCGTGAACTGGAGAAACGAGGGTTGTCCGTGGACTCGGGCGAGCTTCGAGCCGTTCCTGATGGCGGAGAGCGTCGGCTCTCCATGAGTTTGATCGTGGTGGTGGCCCCATGAGACGATTTCGAGCTTTTCTTGCCATTGCGGTAGCGTTAATAACGGGCATCCTTGTCGGTATCCGTCTCTTTATCCCCTGGGCTCTGGGCGCTGAACTGGCCTTTCTTCAGGCATCGTCATATGCCTCGTCCTACGGTGCTGACCTTCAGGTTCTTCGGTTTGGGGACAGGGGAGTGATCCCGACCGTCACCATGAGAGGTCTCTCTCTGAACTCCTCAATGATGGGGAACCTTCGATGTGATGAGGTGGCAGTACGCCCTCTGATCATGGAGTCTGTTCTCCATTGGTCACCGACAGCCCAACTGACCGTTTCTCGAGGAGTTCTCGCGTTGCCCGGTGGAGTCGATCATCGTCTTGATGGAGCCATGACGTGTCTCCTCTCATCGGGAACGATCCTCCTCTCTGATGTCGCTCTTACAGGTGATCTTTCAGCTCAAGGCAGAGTCTCGATATCTCCAGAGCGGGGAAAAATTTTGGAGGCCGACATGGTCATCTCGGTTCCTGAAGACATGGATGGAGCCATGACCGTTCTGTCTCAGCTTTTTCCCATGAAACGCAGTCCCGACGGGACCTGGGCTTTAAGCAGAGAAGGAGGGAAGTGACGTGGCCATATTTACCAAAAAAGGCAGTGCGGCGTCGTTGCTGTCAGCTCTGGAAAAGCTCTTGCCTCTGGTTGGTGCCTTAATCGCTGGGGTCACCTTGGGGGCCTTGGCGGGAGCTTTAATTCAGATGCTGATATCTCCCGTCCTCCTTCAGGAGCGCATTCATCGGCTTGCTTTTATCGAAGCAGGAAACGCCACTGCTGAGAACCAGACGACCGACAGGGCACGAGAACTTGATCTTTTTTTACGTGCCGATCCGTTTCAAGTACCTCGGGGAGAGAAGATTTCTGTCGCTTCCAGTGATTTTCCGCAGGAAGAACGAGTGTTTAGTGTCGATGGGATTAAAGTCGTGGGATCTCTGCCTGGTGTTGCTGCGTGGCTGGACGAGTCGTCCACCGTATCTTTGATTCTTCTGGGACAGACGTATAAAGGTTTTCTATTGAAGGACATTTTGCCTTACAGCGTTGTTTTGAACAAGGACAACGTAAATTACGAGGTCTACATATCGTACAAAGATACGGGGGAAAAGGCCTCATCTGCTATAACCTCTGAACCTAAGCCATCGTACACCGGTGTAGTTGCTTCAGATCCCTCTTCTATGGTTCAGGCTGCTGGCGAAGATTCGGAAGGCGTTGTGGCTCGTGAGCTTGTAGACTCTCTGCTTATGAACCCCTTTGATGAACTAAAAAAGATCCGACTTATCCCCAAGTTCGTCGACGGCAAGCCTGTAGGCATCGAGGTTGCGAACATTACTGACGGAAGTGTCCTGAAGGAGCTGGGCGTTTCGAAAGGGGACGTGGTCAAAAGCGTCAACGGCGTGGTGATCAGAAATATGGGCGATGTTGCCAACGCAATTAATTCCCTGATGGGAGGATCCCGGTTCGAGGTCTCGGTAGGGCGGGGAGATCGGGAAATTATGCTAAACTATGTTGTCAAGTAGACGACAAGAGGGATTCACCCTGCTGGAAGTTTTGGTCGCTGTGGCCATTTTGGGTTTCGTCGCGGCCGGATCTCTTCGTCTTTCTTTGGCTGCAACGAAAACTCTGAAAGCTGTCCAAGCCGAGTCAGTGCTTTTGGATCGTGTTCAGGCCTTGGAGGTAGGACTCCTGACTCATACTGTTTCAGACAGCGGTGAGGATAATGGGTTGCGATGGGAGACCAGAGATCAATCATTATCACTGATGGGTGGTCTATGGCGTCTGACTTTTCGCCGTTTGGAGGCCTCGTTGGATGGCCGAGTTATAACATTGTACATTCCCTAGAGGAGGATGCATCGTGGCTGTAAAGAAAACAGTAATGCTTATCATGGCACTCATCCTATGTGTCACCGTCCCCTCCGTTTGGGCTCAGCCTGTCGACCAAAGCTTGAAGAATGATCAGGACGAACAGAACCTTATTGAGGCTGCTAAGGCCATGCGCCAGGCTGGGCGTGTGCAGTTTAACTTTACGAACCTGGATGTGGTCAAGTTTCTCCGCTTTATGTCAGAACTTCTTCAGAAAAACGTTATAATTTCACCAAAAATATCTGGGTCTGTAACAGTTATGTCTCCCAGAGAAGTCTCTCTTCATGAGGCTAAGAAGATCATGCTGACCACTTTGGCGCTAAACGGTCTTTCCCTTCAGGATATGGGGGATTATTATAAAGTTGTTCAAGGAGGGACTTCTCAAGAGAACTCGGCCCAGCGGGGTAAGGTGGGGCCTGGGTTGGGAGATCAGTTCGTCAATCAAGTTGTTCCTCTTGATTTCATCACCCCAGCTGAGGCCCATCGGGCTCTGCAGCAGGCGGCAGGAAACTTGGTGAAAGTGCTTCCTCTGGCGGAGGATAACGGCGTCCTTCTTTCGGGCCAGGCCGTAGATGTTCAGAGAATGGTCAACCTGGCACGGGCGCTGGATGTTCCTGATGGTATTCGCAGGACTGTAGTAATTCCTGTCGAAAACGCTATGCCGGACCTTCTGGCCCAGCATCTGGCGAATCTGGCCAAGGACCCCGTAGGCCCATTCAGAGGACTTGTGGCCATCTCAGATTCATCGAGTCGGAACCTTATTTTAGTGGGGGATCGAGGGGTACTGGAGAAGGCCAAGAAAGTCGTGGCACAGATCGATGTTCCTCCGGTCTCAGGGGAGTTCCACGTCTATCGACTCAACAACGCTGATGCAGAGGCGGTGGCCAAACAACTGAGCCAAATCCTCGCCGTTGCTGGTCGGCTCCAGCCTGGTGCCAAAGGGGCTTTGCCCACGACAGTTGTTCCCGATATACCAACGAATAGCTTGGTTTTTGCTGCTCCGGAGCACCAGTATGCCAGCCTTTTGAATATCATCAAGCAGCTGGATACCCAGCCCAAACAGGTCATGGTTCGGGGACTTATCGCTGAGGTCAATCTGACTAACCTGAAAAACGCCGGTATTGACTGGGCAACCTGGGGTGGTCAGATCTCGGGTAACGCTGTTTACGCGGCTAATGCCGCTCTCGGAGGGTCCTCGGGTGTGCCCGCTACCTTTGTTGACTGGTTCAAGGATCTGAGCAAAAAAGAGGAGTGGCAGTGGGTCACCGACCCGAACAACCCGAACAAGCAGATTCGAGAGAAGGTGACGAACTACTCGGGGAACGCCTTGATCTTTGCATATGTCCAGTTGTTGCGCAAGTACGACGCCATCAACGTCCTTTCCATGCCCAGACTCATGTGTACCGACAACAAGGAAAGTTCTCTGTTGGTGGGGCAGGTTATTCCTCAGATGAAGGCCTCTACCGCAGAGGTAAACAACCCCAGCGCTGTGCAGAATAGCTACGAGTATAAGGATACGGGGCTTAAACTCAAGATCACTCCCCACATCAGGAGCGGCAACTTGGTCGCTTTGGATATTGAACAGAGCACTGAAGATGTCTTGAGCGCCATGACCAGTACGACTCCCGTAACAGCTAAGCGCGAGATCAAAACCTCGGTTCAGGTTCGTAACGGTGAGACCATCGTTTTGGGTGGTCTGGTAAAGGAGGCTGAAAAAAGTCTTCGCCATAGGGTACCTCTGCTGTCCTATATCCCCTTGGTAGGTGAGTTGTTCAAGAGCTCGGTTAAACAAAGAGAAAAAATTGAGCTCATGGTTTTCTTGACCCCCTACATCCTTGAGACCCCTGAAAAGGCTGCCCAGATGAGCGAGGCTATATCCGTATCTCAGGATCATGGCCTCAGTCGCTCTGAGATCGAGATCAACCGTCGATTCCATCAGATGTACAAAAAGGCGGTGAGAAGCCAGAATGACTAAGGAGGCTCCTCAGACATCCCAATCGGAGGGACTCCCTTCAGCGTCGGCTATCGCTGACATCCTGCCTGATACGGTGAGCTTGGATGGCCTTCGGGCCGACGGAATTCTTCCTATTAGGTGGGAGCATGACCTGCTCATCGTCGCCGTTCCGTCTCTGGATCGGTATGACAGGGCTCAGGCTTTGGGATATGCTTTGGGAGCCGTGGTGGACGTGGAGATATTTGAGGTCTCGGCTATTGTCCAGAGACTTAACGAACTCTATGACCTCAAGAGTGGCATGGCCGACGATGCGGTGAGAGACATGGAGGGCATCGACGACGTTGATGCCTTGGCTCGGGAGGATGTCCTGAGCGACTCGGTGGACGTCCCGGTTATTCGTTTGGTCAACGGTCTCTTCGTGGACGCCATGAAGCAACGGGCTACTGATATTCACGTTGAGCCCTATGAGGATTCGGTTGTGGTCCGATTTCGGACAGACGGAGTTCTGCGGGATCGGCTGACCCTTCCTCGGAGCCACCAAGCTCCTCTGGTGAGCCGGCTCAAGGTTATGGCCAGGATGGACATCGCCGAACACATGACTCCTCAGGATGGTCGTATTGGCATCACTGTAGGCGGTCGGGCTGTAGACATTCGGGTTAACTCCATCCCGACCCAGCATGGCGAGAGAATAGCTCTTCGGCTTCTGGATAAAGGAAGCGGCGTTCTTACCCTGAGGGAGCTGGGAATGGACGATAGAGAGCTCGGTCTCATGGAGCGTATCATATCCAATCCCTACGGAATGATCCTCTTCACGGGACCTACGGGCTCAGGTAAGTCAACCAGTCTCTATGCTATTCTTCAGGAACTAGCCAAGCCGTCGGTGAACGTAATCACCGTGGAGGACCCGGTAGAGTACGACCTCCCCGGTGTAGCCCAGATCCAGGTGAACGAAAAGGCTGGGATGACCTTTGCCTCGGCCCTTCGATCTATCCTTCGGCAGGATCCCGACATCGTCATGATCGGAGAGATGAGGGATTTCGATACGGCTCATATTGGAGTTCAGGCCTCCTTGACGGGGCATCTGGTGCTCTCTACCCTTCATACCAACGACTCAATCAGTGCGGTAGCTCGTTTGGTGGATATGGAGGTGGAGCCCTATCTGGTGGCGGGATCTCTGGTAGGGGTCATCGCTCAGAGGCTGGTTCGGCGGCTCTGTCCCTACTGTCGGCGCTCCGTTGATGTCCCGTCTATGCTGAGACGCCAGGGTGTGAACCACGCTTGGGGGGCTGAAGGGTGTCCTCAGTGTGCAGGGACCGGCTACCGAGGTCGGGTCGGTATCTATGAGCAGCTCCTCATGGACGATGGACTCAAGGAAGCTGTTGCTCGAAACGCCTCGGCTCGAGAGATGCGAGATCTGGCCAAGCCCCAGGGTTTCAGAACTCTTTGGGAAATAGGACTGTCCTTGGTCGATCAGGGTACGACCTCTCCTGAAGAATTGATCCGTGTTGCCGGGGAATCGTAAATGCCTGCCTATCGATATAGTGCTTATGATCCGAAAGGGGCTCTCAAAAAAGGCAGAATAGATGCCCCTGGGAGTCAACAGGCCGCTGAAGCCTTGGCAGTGCAGGGGCTGGTGGTGGTCGAGATGGCCGAGGAAGAGGTCTCAGTAGGGAAAAAATACAGTAAACTTTTGTCCTTAGAGGATCATGAAAATTTCTGCCGATCCCTGTCCACGTATCTGAGAGCAGGACTCCCCCTGATCGAGGTCTTGAGACTTTTGGAAAAACAGGGAGGAAAGCATCTGGGGCTTCTCTACGGATCTCTTCGGCAAGCTGTGGAAGGGGGGCGTCGTCTTTCGGCCGCTCTTCGGGAGACCAGGTGTTTCGACGAAAACCTCTGTTGCATGCTGGAATCGGGCGAACGGGGAGGCACATTGGATCAGGTTTTGAAACAGGCTGTGGGGCTTTTCTCCATGCAGGCGTCCTTGAGACGCCGCCTCCAGAACGCCATGACCTACCCTATCATCATGATGGTCGTGGGCCTGGGTGTGGTGGCTTTCCTTATGGCCTACGTGGTTCCCAAGGTGGCCGTTCTCTTCTCCGATATGGGGCAAGCTCTGCCTCTACCGACTCGCATCCTCATGGCTGTTTCGAGGGGAGTGCGATTTCTGGGTGTTCCGGCGCTTTTGAGCATATTAGTGTTGTTTGTTCTGGTCAAGACGGGACGAATACACCTTCGGCTTCCCTTTTTTCAGGGTATTCGGGAGAATCTCATCCTTTCGTTGGTGGTGTCCAACCAGGCGTCGCTCCTTCGATCGGGGATCCCTCTAGTTCAGGCGCTTCGTATGAGTGCTGTGCTCGATCCTCAGAAGGATCGATGGCTTTCTGTTGCTGATCAGATTAAGGGAGGCCTTCGATTCGAGAAGGCTCTCGAAAAAGACGGAAGTTTCGATGAGGATCTCGTCTACTTCATACGAGTAGGGGAGGTCGGTGGTGATCTCCCAGGATCGTTAGAGCATGTGGCCGAGGTTCGATGGGACCGGGCCAAGTCGAGTATGGATCGGATGACGCACCTGATCGAGCCGGCTATGGTACTGTTTCTCGGGGCAGTCGTGGGTTTCGTCGTTGTGGCGATCCTGCTGCCTATTTTCGATATCTCCAGTTTTGTTCGATAATGGGTTTTGATGATTATCAACCTTCAAGGAGGATGTATAGTGAAAAAACGTAGTGGATTTACCCTTGTAGAAATTTTGGTAGTAGTGGTCATCATCGGACTCTTGGCCACTTTGGTGGCTCCCAGGGTCATCGGTAGGGGTGAAGAGGCTAAAAGGACCGCCACGGAGGTGCAGATCAGGGAAATCGAGCAAGCTCTCGATATGTATAAACTCGATAACGGTATGTATCCTACCACGGAGCAAGGACTGGAGGCCCTGATCACCAAGCCGACGACCTCCCCAGAGCCTCGTCGTTGGAGGAATGAGGGCTATATGAAAAAGCTCCCTCTCGATCCTTGGGGCAAGGCTTTTATATATCGTCAGCCTGGTGATCACGGCGAGTTCGATCTTTTTTCCTGTGGGCCTGATGGCGAAGAAGGCGGAGAGGCTGACGGCAAGGATATCGCAAACTGGGATTAAGATGATCGGGCGGCGTCGGGGATTTACCCTTTTTGAGATCCTGCTGGTTGTAGTTCTCGTGGGGTTTTTGGCAGCTATCTCTGTGGCCAGGCTGGCCCCTCAGGATCCCGATCCTCTGGTGTCTTTGAATCGATATCTGGCTCAGGCCCGGTCGATTGCTCTGGACGGCGGGCCCTTGTTCCTCTCGGTACAGGAGGGGGCTTTGTCCCTCTCGGATGCCTCCGGGAACCCCGTCCCCATAGGTACTCACCTGCCACAGGGTGAATGGCACCTGTTTCCAGAGAGGTTGATCTTTTTCAGGGACGGGAGCTGTTCGCCTGGGACGGTGAAACTCGATGGTGGTTGGGGGCGTGATTCATTTCTTCTGGCCGTGACCGGTCACGTCTATCAGGTTCGGTGATTTCCCGTCGAGATGGCGGCCACGTTAGCCTTCCCAAATGTGATTGCATAAAGAAAAACGGGGCGTCCCTGAACGGATCAGGAGGCGCCCCAGATCTCTTCTCCTACCTGCCTGCTGTTCCCTCAAAAATACCAGCGGAACGCTTAGGAGCAGGCAGGGTGATCATATCCAACGGGGCACTTACTGCCTGTCACGTTTACCCAGCGCCTCGTCAATCGCTTAAATGAACGATCGAAGGCCGAGATACGGGAGCTCAATCCAGAATGAAGAACGATCAGCACAACGTGGTAGATGGTACCCAAATTTGTCGTTCATCTTTGTTGTGTGGTTCATCAGGCAGAGATCTCTAATCCGTCGTGAAAAGATCCCTGTATCGTGGGTATGGCCACAGATCGCCGGCCACCAGAAGCTCAGCAGAATCACTCATTCCTCGGATGGAGGCCATGAGAGGCAATACGTTCTCGGTGATGTCTCTTGCTTTATCCAGTAGCCCTGAGTAGCTTCTCCGTCGTCGCAGGTTGTCTAGTTTTTGAACGCTGAGGATCAGGCCGTTCTTCAGTGTGACAAGTTCCTGAAGAGCTTTTGTCCAAGGGGTGGAGCTCTCGATCAGATTTTCTGGAAGAGCTCTCAGGGCGTTGCTTTCAAGCGTGATCTGCCGTGTAATGGCCGGTAGAACGCCCTCGCGGATCATCGCTGCCAGGATTCCCATCTCCACGTCCACTGCCTTGACGTACTGTTCTATCCTGATTTCGTGATATGCCTCCATCTCCCTCTCGCTCATGATATTCAACTCTGCCATAAGAGCTTTGTTCTCAGGTACCAGGTACTGATCCAGCGCCTCTGGAGTGGATTCGGCCACGGTCAGCCCACGTTTTCTAGCTTCCTTGAGCCAATCCAGAGAATAGGCATTTCCCTCGAATCGGATGGAACGGCTTTCGGCAGCTCCATGGCGTATGGCTTCCAGGGCTGCGTCCGAGATCTCCATGCCGTCGGCGGTGCGCCGTTCTATCATGTCGCTTATTTCCTGCATTCCCTTACTCCAGACTGCCAGAAGAACTGTCAGAGGGCCGGCCAGGGCTTGAGGAGCTCCCACGGGTCGAAACTCGAACTTGTTTCCTGTGAAAGCGATGGGAGAGGTCCGATTGCGGTCGGCATTATCGGCCAGGACCGACGGCAGACGGTTTAAACCAAGGTCCAGAATTGATTGTGACGGCAGTTGATCGGGAAGTCCGCTTTCAATCCCTTCCAATATCTGTGTGAGAAGCTCGCCCAGATAGATGCTCATGATAGCCGGCGGAGCCTCGTTTCCTCCCAATCTGTGCATGTTCCCTGGTGAGGCGATGGAGGCTCGGAGGAGGCCATCGTATCGGGCTGCGCCCAGGAGAAAGGCGGAGAGAAATGTCAGGAACTGTATATTTCTTCGCTGATTTGACGATGGTTTCAGAAGGTTTCGTCCTTCGCTGTCCCGGAGGGATACGTTTAAGTGTTTGCCACTGCCGTTGACGCCAGCAAAGGGCTTTTCGTGGAGAAGCAGCCGAAATCCGTGTCGAAGAGCCATCTTGCGCATAGTTTCCATGAGAATATGATTCTGATCGCATCCCAGGTTCCCCTCGCTGACGTCTGGTGCGAACTCGAACTGACAGGGTGCGACTTCGTTATGTCGTGCTTTGAGTACCTGCCCCAGTCGATACATATCCCTCTCCACATCCTCCATATAGGCCAGAATTCTTGGGTGAATGGCCCCAAGATAATGAGCCTCTACGGTCTGTTCCAGGGGAGATGCTGCTCCAATCAACGTCCTGCCACAGGCCAACAGGTCTGGGCGCTTCCTCGCTTTTTCCTCGTCCACAAGAAAGTATTCCTGTTCTGCTCCCACGGTCACATCCACTGACCGTACGCTTCTGTTTCCGAAGAGTTTGAGAAGGCGCATGGCCTCTTTCCCTATAACATCGATGGATTTCAGGAGGGGCGTCTTCATGTCCAGGGGGGTGCCGTCGTATGAGATGAAGACCGAGGGAATACAGAGAGTTCCCCCCTTGGGGCTTTTGACTATAAATGCGGGGCTTGAGGGATCCCATGTGCTGTATCCTCGAGCTTCGAAAGTAGATCTGATACCGCCCGACGGGAACGATGAGGCATCGGGTTCGCTTCGGACAAGCTCCATACCGTTGAAAGCATCCAATGGAGTCCCTGATTCGTCGGTGGTCAAGAAGGCCACGTGTTTTTCTGCTGTAGCCTCGGTTCGGGGCAAAAACCAGTGGGTGTAGTGGGTTGCTCCCTTGGAGACGGCCCATTCTTTCATGGCTGTGGCGACGAAATCGGCCACGGAAAGATCCAGTTTCTGTCCTCCTTCGATGGCTGTATCGAGTTTTCTGTAGATCTCGTCGGGGAGTCTCTCTTTCATTATTTTCCTATCGAAGACATTCACTTTAAAAATTTCCCTGGGTCTCGTCGTAGCCATAGTATTGCCACCTCTTCTCTCTATTTTGGAAAAAGATAGTTGTTTATATCATCGATTGCCTGTTTTTGCAATTATTATGGCTGTTTTTTTGTTTTTTTAAGTGACATCAGGTGCGAATTTTTGATTTTAAGCTATTTTCGCATGTTTATTTTTTGTGGGGGCATGGAATAGGGTGAGCAGAGAGTGGGGCTCTGAGGTACAATGAATGATGATGTTTTGTGCATGTGAGGAGGAAGTCTGTTGATTTCAGGACGTCAGATGGTCTACCGCTTGTCGGTCACTGTGGTGTTAATTGTCGTTGTCTCTCTGTATGGGATGTGGTGGTGGCATACGTCCGTTGGGGTCCCTGAGATGGCTACGGCGAGGCCGATGTTTCTCCGTCAAGACGTTCCGGTGCGAGCTCTCCTTCTCTGGAGGGAGGAGCTTGTTCGGGCTAGGGTCAAAGGCGCGGTCCACTATACGTATGGTTCAACGCCTGTATTGGTAGGGAAGGGCGATCTAGTGGCCACTGTTTTGAAAAGCGGAAAAAACATCCCGGTGTATGCATCTCGAAAAGGCTATTTTGTCCCTGGACTGGATGGTCTCGAGGGGAGATGGCGATACTCGTCTCTGTGGCCCGGTTCGGCGTCACTACCCGAGATTTCACCGATCATCTGGTTCTCCGACCTCATGGAGTGTCGCTCGGATCGGATTATCGGCAAACTGATTCCTCAACCTCAGACTTTGCGGTGTATTCTCTATTCTTCTTTGACGGATTCACTTCAGTCGGATATACAGGGGGGGGCGGTGGAGATTCGTCTGAATCCTCTGGATGCGCCCTATCAAGGGAACGTCAGGGTTGCTCAGGAGTTTGGTCCGACCGTGAAGCTTTACCTGAACGTGCCGTTTTTTCCCGTCGATATGGTGCAGAGTCGAGAAGTCGTTCTTTATGTCAACCAGGGGGAGGCTCGGGGCGTGGAGATTCCCGAGTCATCGGTGGTGATCCGCGATGGGAAACAGGGTGTATTCGTAGTAAGAAGGGACAGGGCTTCTTTTCACGTTGTTCAGGGAGTGCCAATGGATGGGGGGAATTTTTTCGTCGAGGCTGGATTAAACCCCGGGAGTCTTGTATTATTGAATGGAACGGCTGCACGAGAAGGGAGGGTCCGTCTGTGGTAGACTTTGAAGGACAGCGAGCTCGAATAGAAACTGCCTTGGGGCGGATTGCCGAAGCTGCCCGGCGTTCAGGTCGCTCTCCGAAGGATGTTCGTCTCATCGGGGTCACGAAGACTCACTCTGTGGATCAGATTCTTCCGGCAGCTCAAACTGGTCTTCTGTTAGCTTTTGGGGAAAATCGGGTTCAGGAGGCTGAAGGCAAGATTGAGCTATGGCCTGACGATGTACCCATGGCATGGCACCTTATCGGTCATCTTCAACGCAACAAAGCTAAAAAAGCGGTAGCTCTTTTTGATATGATTCATACGCTGGACAGTCTGCGTCTCGCTGAGGCCGTCGATCGTCTTCTCTTGGAAGCGAAAAAAACGGCGTATCCGGTCCTCATTGAGGTGAATACCTCGGGCGAGGTGTCGAAGCATGGCGTCTCTGAGGACGATGCTATCTCTCTAACAGAGGCCGTACTCTCTCGGTGTTTATCTCTGGATGTGAGAGGCTTTATGACGGTGGGGCCCCTCTCAGACGATAAATCGGCTGTTGCGCGGGCCTTTGCTGCTTTGCGAAAGATACGGGATCGGGCGGTCGTTGCGATGGGACGTCCCTTCCCCGAACTATCGATGGGGATGAGCGGAGATTACGAACTGGCGGTCGAGGAAGGGAGCACCATCGTACGGTTGGGGGCAGCTCTTTTCGGCGAACGGGAACGGAGGCACGAGAAGATATGTTGAATCGGCTTTTTGAACTTTTAGGAATGTCCGATGACTACGACGATGAAATCGTGGTCACATCTCACAAAGAAGGAGAGAGTAAGACTGGAGAATCCCTTCAGGATCTTTCCCAGAGTGAGAGGATGCAGCGGGTGATGAGTCCCCTTCCTACCAAGGCTGAAGTTGTTTTATGTCGAGGGGGCGCCTGTGCCGAGCTGAAAGACGAGCTTATCAGCGCTGTGCGTCAGGGACGCTTGGTTCTTGTGGATCTTCAGGGTGTGGATCTGGACGAAGGCAATGCCTTCCTTTCGGGGCTTCATGAGGTGACCGCTGCTTCTCATGGGGCTTTGCTTCGGGTGTCTCGGACGGCCTTTTTGGCCACGCCGGTGAAGACTGCCTGTGAAGAGTGGGTTATAGGCGATCTGCCGGACTCTCAGGAGGTTCCTGGTGTCTAGTCTTGTAACGGTATTGGATATTGAGAGTATCACCTTTTCCAAGGCTCTTCGGGGGTATCAGCCTGAGGAGGTAGAGGCGTTCCTGGACAGGGTGGCCGATACTCTTCAATATGTGGCCGAGCGTCAATCAACTTTGGAGCAGGAGATTCATCGGCTTCAGGAAAAACTTGGTGAGTATGATACCCTTAAGGAATCTCTCCAAGAGGCTCTTCTGATGGCACAGCGCAGCTCGGAGGAGCGGGTTGGTTCGGCCAAGAAGGAGGCCGATGCCATCGTGGCTGAAGCCAAAAGTCGGGCCGAGGGCCTGATTGCTGAGGCCCGTAACGCCAAGGAGGACATCCTGCGCGAGTATGGTGATGCCAGAAAAAACAGGGCCATGTTCTTGGCAGATTTCCGGTCGCTTCTGGCTCGTTTTGCGAGTTTGGTCGATGATTCAGAGCGGAAGGACGAGGAGGGATTCCCCTGATCGACCTGGAAAGGTCCATCCATTCCCTTAGTGGAGTGGGTCCCGTTCGAGGGGCTCGGCTCGAGAAGCTGGGTGTTCGAACAATTGGGGACCTGCTCTTTTTTTTCCCACGTCGATATGAGGATCGTCGGAAACTGACCGCCTTGAAAGACCTGTGTCCCGATAGCACAGCAGGCTCCGTGGCCACGGTGGTCTCCGTTGAGAATCTCATTTCTGGTCGAAAAAAAATGCCCCTGACCCGGGCCATGCTCAGCGACGGTCTTTCTCTGGCTTCTGCTCTATGGTTTAACAGAAAGGGACTGGATCGGCTTCTCTCCTCTGGAACCTCGGTAGCTCTTTTCGGACGAGTGTCTGTTGATCGAAACCTTCTTCAATTCGTCGCTCCTGAGTTTGAGATCCTCGAGAATGGTCAGGTTCCGAGGATCGTTGGTACTATCGTCCCCGTCTATCCTCTCACGGCAGGTTTAACCGATCAATGGTTGAGAAGCGTGGTGGCCCGATTGCTGGAGGGGGATCTTGACCTGTTTGATCCTCTCCCTTTGGATTTTAAAAAGGATCTTGAGTTGGCGGCGTTGGAGGATTCGGTTCGAGAGATGCATCGTCCCTCGTCTCCTGACGCTTGGAGGACGGCTCGGCGGCGTCTGGCATTTGACGAACTTTTCGCTCTCCAGGTTGGGCTTGCCCTTCGGCGTCGACGATTCTCTCAGAGACGAGGTGCCCCGTTTCTGCCTCCCAACGGGGTTCTTCGGAGACGGATTGAAGACGAGCTTCCCTTCGATCTCACTGAGGACCAGCGGTCTGTTCTGTCTGAGATTGCGGAGGACCTGTCTTCTGACGTCCCAATGAATCGTTTGCTCCAGGGAGATGTGGGTTCAGGCAAGACCGTGGTGGCTCTCCTGTCCATGCTTCAGGCGGTTGATGCCGGGTATCAGGCGGCCTTTATGGCGCCTACCTCCATCCTTGCCCAACAACATGGCTTGCGTCTGGAGACCATGCTGGCTCCGATGGGTGTGTCGGTCGTTACCCTTACGGGAGGAAGCGGTTCCCGTCGAGAAGAACTTCTGGAGGCCATCGCCCGTGGTGATGCCCATATCGTCGTTGGAACCCATGCCCTGATCCAAGAGGACGTGAGATTTGCCCGTCTGGGGTTGGTCGTTATCGACGAACAGCATCGATTTGGCGTCCTCCAGCGGGGTTCTTTGGGAAAGAAGGGGCTGGATCCTCACGTTCTGGTCATGACGGCGACCCCTATCCCCCGAACGCTTGCGATGTCCGTTTACGGAGATCTGGCTGTGTCCGTGATCCGATCCATGCCTTTGGGGCGAATGCCAGTGAAAACCCGATGGATCGCTTCTCACAGACAGGACGACCTCTACGGATTTATGGCTAGAGAGATGGATAAGGGGCATCGGATTTTCTGGGTATGCCCCATCATTGAGGAAAGCGAACACCTGGATGTTCGTCCTCTGGATGAACGGTATCAATCGTTGACATCCAGGTTCGGAGATCGGGTAGGGATGCTCCACGGTCGAATGACGTCGAACGATCGCTTCCAGGCGCTGGAAGCCTTTGCGTCGGGAAAGAGGCCTCTTCTGGCATCCACCACTGTGATTGAGGTAGGGGTCGATGTTCCGGAGGCCACGGTTATGGTTATCGAAAACGCTGAGCGCTTCGGTCTCTCCCAACTTCATCAGCTTCGGGGTCGAGTGGGGCGAGGTGACGTTCAGTCCTGGTGTTTCCTGCTTGGTTCTCCTGGGACGTCCAGGGGAAGCAAGCGGCTCGATGCCCTTTGCTCCTCCTCCGATGGATTTGCCATAGCCGAGGCTGACCTCGCTATTCGAGGACCAGGTGAGATATGTGGCGTTCGTCAGCACGGAGTTACCGATTTTCAGGTGGCCGACCTGGTTCGGGACGTTGAGCTTCTGGTGCTGGCTAGAAAACGCGCTTTTCAGCTGATTCAGGAGGATCCGAACCTTAAGGCAATGCCAGCCTTGGGGGAGTTGGTCTACCGGCGATATGGCGAAAAACTGAATCTGGCGGCGACCCCATGACGAGCGCAGACATCGAGACCTACCTTCAAAGGCTCCTGGTCCGAGGGGCGTATACCCGTCGAGAACTGGAACGGAAGTTAGAGCGTCGAGGCTGCCCTGTCGAGGTCGTTTGTGCGCTTCTGGATACCTATGAGTCCCTCGGGCTGGTGAACGATGATGCCTATGCAGTCCTCTTTGTGGAGGGGCACCCCGAATGGTCCCGCCGAAGGCTTCAGGATGATATGCGGGCCAGGGGGCTTTCAGTGGATGTAATTAAGCGGGCTATGGATGATATCGTCGTCGATGACGACGATCGTGCTATGGGCCTTGCTATGGAGTGGTTTGACAGAGGGTTGAGCGTCCGTCAGATTGCTGGGCGATTGGAACGCCGGGGATTTCGTCGATCCTCCGTTCTGGCTTCTTTGGATCAGATTGATCGTCCTCAGGAAGTCTCTCGTAGGAACGAGTGAAATTTTCAGTTGGTTAATGTGATTGTCGTCATCTCCTGAAATCATGTCATCCGCTTCTTCTGAGGCTACGGAACTGGAGAGCTCTCGCTTGAGCATGGATGTGGCATTGATGCAACAGAGCTTCGAGATGCCGAGTTCTGGTGTGGTCTGTGAGGTTGTTGTGTCCGACTCCATCGGTGTGGATGCTGTGAGGCATTCGATATCGGCTTGGGGAAACATTTTGAGGAGGGGCTTGCTATGCCGGATTGCCCAGAAACACATAAGGATTTGTTATGACAGATTCGGGTCCTGTGAATCAAGACGGATGGAATGCTAATGGAGGAAGGGGATCGAAAGGACTCGTTTTCTTCAGCTCTGCGATCTGGAGCAAGTTTTTAGGATTGGGGGTGCTTCTGCCTGGATTTTTATTTGCTGTCTTGGAGGCATCGTGGGCGGGGAATCCCATTCCTGTGGAAAGGGGAAACATTGAGTCTTTTGGTGACGGCCGGTTGGCCAGGATCCTGGAAATCGCATCGCGGAGCAACCCCAATATCGCCGCAGCCGTGGAGAAGATTGTCCAGGCCCGAGAGGATGTCTGCAGTGCAGCGGCAGTGATGAGGCCGAATGTTGGCATCGGGGCCTCGGCCCGGTATGAAACTGACAGGAATACCTTTAACGCCTCGTTGAACCTTATCCAGACCCTTTATGCTGGAGGCAGCCTGAAGGCAAACCGCCGTGCGGCGAAACTGGCACTCTCAGCCGTAGAGTCGGAGAGTGCCAGAACGTATCAGGAGATTTTGAACGAGGTGAGAGTCCGCTATTACGATTGCCTGAGGGCGAAAGCGAAGATTAGGGTTGCGGACGAGGCGTTGATGCTTGCCGAAGAGCACAAGCGTCATGCCGAGAAGCTTTTTAGGCGAGGGATGATCCCGAGAGGAGACGTCCTTCGTGTGGATGTGTCCATCCATCAGGGCAAGATCGAGCTGGTCTCTGCGAGGAGCGAATTTGAGGTGAACTGGGCTGCGCTGGAACATGCAGTGGGCTCGACATTGGCAAAGGACGAAATTCTTGGAGCTCCAGGTATGGAGGATGAATCGGTGTTGCCGGACAGCTTCGAGTCCAGAGACATCGTCGGTATGGCTCTGACTCAGCGTCCGGAATTGAGGGCCTACCGTTTTTACGGGGAACGTGCCGCTCAGCTTACCAAGGCCGCCTCTGGGCAGCTGCGGCCTAAAGTCACGTTATCGGGACGCCTGAACTCGGATCGTGACGACCGCTCCTGGGCCGATGATCGGTGGTATGTCCAGATCGAGGCGCAATGGGCGCTGTACGATGGGGGGAAAGGAGCTTCGGCTGTCCGCAAGGCGAAGGCGGCAGCGCGAGAGCTGTTGTATGTTCTGGAGGACCTCTCGTCTCGAGTCAAGCAGGAGGCGATTCAAGCGGGGATAAGGCTGCGTTCGGCTCATGAACGTCTGGATTTGACCAGAAAACAGATGGCGACGGCGCAGGAGGATTATCGAATGGCTTTCCGTCGTTACGAGGCCAGGCTCGGTTCGAACATTGACGTTCTGGACGCGAAGCGAGCTCTGATCCAGAGTCGCATCGAATATGTCGATGCGGTATACGATATCGCCACGGCCCGGTCCAATCTTATTTGGACAACGGGCGATGATCTGCCGCCGGAGTCGCTTTTCCGTAGCGACAGGGAACGGAAAACCTCTGAACTTGGTTCTGTTTCGGATGTAGTTTTTTAGAGGTGCCCTCATATGAAAGCGTTTTACTTGCATACTTCCGACATTGTTGAAGATGCCTCTCGTCATCTGCGATCCCAAAGGCGATCCTCATCCGGCCAACGTCTTCGGTGACGTAGTGACGCCAGAAGGGCTGACATTTAGCAGCAACGGTCCAACTAAGCTTGTTCCATGTTTTTCAGCGAACGGACCTCCTCCAAAGTC
>PDWJ01000256.1_pt1 | contig 142203 bp, 123 predicted proteins | sample 1430881 | NCBI WGS metagenome assembly PDWJ01 (sample SAMN01162460, study PRJNA174530) | Oral metagenome, whole genome shotgun sequencing project. | biome: Marine environment; feature: Marine mammal; material: Swab sample of the gingival sulcus; isolation source: swab sample of gingival sulcus...
GCCGAGATGGGCGATATGGTCGATCTTGTGTTCATGCAGGCAGATGCCTTTCACCAGATTGACCTGCACCTCATAGCCCGTGGCCAGCCCGCGGAGCAGATCGGCCCCCGACAACCCGCAATGCTGCGCGACCGCGAGGATCGGCGGGATGTTGTCGGCGGGGTGGGAATAATCGGCGGCGAGGAAGGTATCGTGGAAGTCGAGTTCGCGCACTGCCGTACCATTGGCCCAGGCCGCCCATTCCGGGCTGACCCGGCGGTCCGGCGGCATCCCGAACACGGTTGCACCGGGGGCGTAGGGGTGGGCCAGCGCCTGCGCCCGGGCCGAGGCCACCGGGCGGCGCGCCACCGAGGCCGCGGCCACGGCGGCATTGTCGATCACCCGGTTGATGATCATCTCGATCACATCCGCGTCAACCGCGACCGGGTCGGCGGCCATCTCGGCAATCTTCCAGGCAAGCTGGTCGTGGCGGGCAAGGTGTTCGGCGGATTTGTATGTCCGCAGCTCATGGGTTTTCATGCTGGCTGGTTCTCCGCGCGCTCTTCGCAAAATTGGCAAACCCACCTTCTCACAGGGCAATATGCGGGATAAACTGCTGAAAAAGCGTAGCTTTGCGAAGCGAATGTGCAAGGATTGCGAATCTTGCAAATGCGGGAAGGGTGGCAAGGTGAAGAAAGCCTATATGGGGGTGCGCCTGCGCCGGTTGCGCGAAGAACGCGGGATGACCCAGGCGGCACTGGCCCGCGCGCTGGAGTTGAGCCCCAGCTATGTCAACCAGTTGGAGCGCAACCAGCGGCCGCTCACCGTGCCGGTGCTGCTGAAGCTGAACGCGGTGTTCGGGCTGGACGTGCAGCTGTTTTCCGAGGCCGAAGAGGCGCGGCTGGTCCCCGATCTGCGCGCGGCGCTGGCCGATCAGGGCGCGGGGGCATCGCTGGCAGAGATTCGCGAGATTGCCTCGAACATGCCCGGCGTGGCCCGCGCGATCCTGTCGATGCAGGCGCGCTTGCGAGAAACCGCCGAACACATGAACCTGGTGAACGGCCGCATGAGCGGTGAGGTCGAGACCGGTCCCGCGCCCTTCGAGGCCGTGCGTGACTGGTTCTATGAACAGCGCAACTATATCCCGACCCTGGACGAGGCGGCGGAAAGCATCGGTCAGGCCCTGCGCCCGGGCCGCATGGCCGAGGGGCTGACCGACCGGCTGGCCGGGCGGCACGGCATCCGCGTGGCGCTGGAAGAGGGCGCCCCCACGCTGCGCCATTTCGACGTTGGCTCCGCCATTCTGCACCTGTCCGCGCGGCTGAACCCGGGGCAGCGGGCGTTTCAGATGGCGACACAGATCGCGCTTCTGGAACAGGGTGGCGAGATCGACCGACTTGCCAACACCGCCGGGCTGGAAAGCGACGAGGCGCGCGACCTGCTGCGCATCGGCCTGGCCAACTATTTCGCCGGGGCGTTGATCCTGCCCTATGGCGTCTTTCTGGAGGCGGCCGAGGCCGAACGCTACGACATCGAACTGCTCGCTCATCGTTTCGGCGTTGGCTTCGAGACCACCTGCCACCGGTTGTCCACCCTGCAACGGCCACAGGCGCGGGGGGTGCCGTTCTTTTTCATCCGGGTGGACCGGGCGGGGAATATCTCGAAACGCCAGTCGGCGACGGATTTCCATTTCTCGCGGATCGGCGGGTCTTGTCCGCTTTGGAACGTCTATGAGGCATTCGCGCGCCCCGGCGAGGTGCTGACCCAGGTGGCGCAGATGCCCGACGGGCGCAGCTATCTCTGGGTGGCGCGCACCGTCAGCCACGGGGCGGGGGGCTACGGCACGCCGGTCAAACGCTTTGCTGTCGCGCTGGGCTGTGATCTGGCTCATGCCGAGCGGCTGGTCTATGCGCGCGGGATCGACCTGCGCGACCCCGAAACGGCCACGCCAATCGGCGCCGGTTGCAAGATCTGCGACCGCCCTGCCTGTCCGCAACGCGCCTTCCCGATGGCCGGACGCCCGCTGCATCCGGACACGAACCGCTCCCGGTTTACGCCCTATTCAAGCGATGGACCGCCGGACTGAGGGCGCCGTCCGGTTATGTTGCGACGCTGGACAGGCGCTTCGTGGCCGGGACTGGCCGCATTGGGAGTTGCATGGACACGGGAGAGCGTTCGCTTCCAGACCTGTTCCCTCCGCCACCCACCTTTGACAAGGGTTCCTCCCCGCCCGGCCACGGCCGGATCTTGACGTTATATCAAAGGGTCATGCGGGATGGGCTGAGCGCTGGCATGGTCCGCGACTCGCTGCATTTTCAGTTCGGCCAGCGGGATCACAGTTGCTCGGCCACGCGAGACATGGGCCGGCGCATTGCGCACCCAGTGAACGCGGCAGCGCTGCCAGGTGGCTTCGAAGGCGCGCTCTATGGCAGCTCTGAAGCCGCTGTGGGCGTCAGAGATGACGAGCTTTGTGCCGCCCAGCCCTCGGGCTTTGAGGCCGCGCAGGACGTCCATCCAGAAGGTCTCGGCTTCTGACGGGCCAGGCCCGAGGCCGATTTCCCTGTGCCCATCCATTGCCCGGCAGGCGCAGGGCGAGGCCATGCTGCCGAAAGGGGGTGCTGGCCAAGCTGACGACCCGACCGCTGACGTACCTTGAGACGAGTGGCGTCGAGCCGGACACAGGGCCACCCGCTGCTCAGGGGCCGGTCGAGGAATTCGGTCACCCGCACATCAGATGTCCTTGCACAGCCTGGAGACCGTGCTCCTGGAGATGCCGGATAATCCCATCGCCTGCGCCGGTTCATCGACCCGTCGGGTAGACACTCCGCCGATCCATGCCTCCTGGATCACCGCCACCAATGCCTTCCCGGATGTCTTGCGGGGTTCTACGCCCTAGCTCAGGCGTTTCGGTTTTGACCTGTGACAGGGCAGACCCGAAACGCAGCAAGGCATGTCCGTGGCGCGGGCGTTTCGGAACAGACTTATGAGTCAGCTTCATCCCGAAGCGCTTCAATGGAGAGTCTCTGCAACGGGTTCGCTCTCGGTTCCGCCCGGTGTGTCGCTGAGGGTTGCGAAGCGGGTGCGGGCGTATCGCTTGACGGGGCGCGGAAAGCCCGATCTGCGCCGCCCGCACGACCGTCATCGGTTCGCCGCCGTCCCCCGGAGGCGCCTTCGCGCCGTTTCAGCCGTCTCCGAACAGATCCCGTGTGAAAACCTTGCCGGACACATCCTCGATATCCGCCGTCATCCGGTTGGCGATGATCAGATCCGCCTCGGCCTTGAAAGCCTCGAGATCGCGGATCACCCGGGAATTGAAAAACTCCTCGGCCTCAAGCACCGGCTCATAGACGATCACCTCTATCCCCCTGGCCTTGATCCGCTTCATGATCCCCTGGATCGAGCTTTGCCGGAAATTGTCCGACCCTGCCTTCATCACCAGCCGGTAGGTGCCCACCACCTTCGGTTGGCGCCGCACGATCTCTTCGGCCAGAAAATCCTTGCGGGTGCGGTTGGCATCGACGATCGCGCGGATCAGGTTTTGCGGCACCTCCCGGTAATTGGCGAGCAGCTGCTTGGTGTCCTTCGGCAGGCAATAGCCACCGTAGCCGAAGGAGGGGTTGTTGTAGTGGTCGCCGATGCGCGGGTCGAGCCCGACACCTTCGATGATCTGCCGGGTGTTCATGCCGCCGGCCATGGCATAGCTGTCGAGCTCGTTGAAAAACGCCACCCGCATCGCGAGATAGGTGTTGGCGAACAGCTTGATCGCCTCGGCCTCATCCGGGTCGGTGTAGAGCACCGGGACGTCGTCTTCGAGCGCGCCTTCCAGTAGCAGCCCGGCGAAGGTTTCGGCGCGGGTGCCGCGTTCGCCGACGATGATCCGGCTCGGGTGGAGATTGTCGTAGAGCGCCTTGCCCTCGCGCAGAAACTCCGGGCTGAAAAACACCCGGTCGCTGCCGGTCTCGGCGCGCATCCGGCTGACATAACCCACGGGGATGGTCGATTTGATCGCCACCACCGCGTCCGGGTCGGCGGCCAGCACCGCTTTCGTGACCTTGTCGACCGAGGAGGTGTTGAAGAAATTTTCCACCGGGTCGTAATCCGTCGGCGTCGCCACCACCACGAAGGTTGCGCCCTTCACCGCCGCCTCCAGATCGGTGGTGGCGGTGAGGGTGAGCTCACGGGTCGCGAGATAATCCTCGATCTCGGCATCCTCGATCGGGCTCTTGCGGGCATTGACCATGGCGACCCGTTCGGGCGCGACATCGACTGCGACAACCTCGTGGTTCTGCGCCAGCAGCACGGCATTCGACAGGCCCACATAGCCCAGGCCCACAACCGCAATCTTCATCTCGATACTCCACCTGTTTCCCCAGGGCCACACGGATAGCCAGCCCTCTGCCATGGGTTATACGCGGGTTTGCGGCTCTGCGAAACGCGTGAGCCCTGACGGAGACCGCAAGTAACTGTCGCCAATACGGAAACACCTGGCACAGCGGGCCGGACGGTGTCTTCCGCCTAGCGGGCCAGCAAGTCCCGGCAGGTGGCGCGGGCGAAGGCGTTGTCGCAATAGCTGAGTTCCACCGCCGGAACATTCCGCAGCGCTCGCAACAGCGGCGCGATGGAGCGGGTTTCGCGCGACACCCGGCTGCCGGTCTGGATCAGCCGGCGCAGCGCCTCGCCGGGCGCAACCGGGGTTACCCTGTTCGGTGCCCCGGGATCGTAGCGCGGAAACACAAAGCCCGCGAGCGCCACCGCATCGCCCACCGGCACCCGGCGCTCCGGCACGACCTCTCCCTGACCGTCCGCCATGGCGACAATCTCCGGCAGGCCCTGCGACCCGGGCTTCAGGTTGGGCCGGGTCGGGAAGGCCAGAAGTGCCGTGCCGCTGGTGTCGATCGCCACGTGATCATCCGCCGCGAGCGCCGCGCCGGAGGCGATCAGCAGGGACGCCAGCGTCGACTTGCCGCTGCCGCTGGCCCCGGCAAACACCAGCCCCCGGCCGGCTTCGGCCACCGCGCTGGCATGAAGATGCGCCGCAACCCGTTCCGGGCCTGCGAGCCCGTCCATGATCTCGCGCAACAGATGGAACCGGGTGAGCGTATAGCCCGCCTTGCCCCAGACCGGCACGCCCTCGCGCAACACCCCATAGGCCCCGCCGTCTTCGGCAATGACATCGAGCCGCAGAACCGCCGCGCCGGGAGGCCGTTGTGAGCCCAGCCCCATGGGCGCAAGCGCCCGGTCGAGATCGCGGGCAAGGGCCTTGTCCTCCAGTTCTACCGCCACCGCGCGGGTTTCATGGGCGAAAACCCGGTGCTCGCCCTGCGCAGGCCGTGCCGCGACCGGGTTGGGGAAGGGTTGCAGCGCGGTGAGAAACAGCCCGTCCTGCTGCCAGTGCTCCACGATCGCGGCCACTGTTTCGCGAAGCTCCGCCGCGGGCAGATCCAGCGCCTGCGCCAGCGCTGCGACCGCCCCGGGCACCTCCCCGGTTTCGCGCAGTCCGTCAAACAGCAGCGCCCCGAAGGCATCGGAGGCAACGATCGCGCCGCTTTCCGTGTTGTGGAGAACCGCCGCGTCTGCGACGGAAATACACTCGACAAGGCCAAGCGCGGCGGGGTCGATCGCCTGTGTTCCGGTCATGGCTGCTCCTCGGCCGGTGCCGCTGCCGCCGGTGCGGGCGCGGGCGAAAGGTCTGGCCCTGCCTATCCGGCTTTGCCGCCGGGCTCAACGGCAGGGCCGCGGCTTGCACAGGCCGCTCAGGCGGCCGCCTTGCGCACCGCTTCCGCCTGCACCGCCACCTCCGCTTTGGTGCCGCAAGACGGCAGGTTATCAATTGTCCGCAATTGTTTCTGCTTTCGCCCCAATACGGCCCAATTTATTTGATTGTCATTCGGCAAAGCTGGTTCCCGGGTCTGCCGCGCCTTTGCGGGCATTGGTTCCCGGTTCAAAAACAGGATGGCCAGGCATGAAAACCACGAGTGGAGCCATTGTCGACACCGGACAGACCCCGCTGCCCGACCGCAGCACCCCGATCAGTGACGACGAGATCGACCTGCTGAACCTGCTGCGCGGCCTCTGGCGCGGCAAGTGGTGGGTTCTGCTGGCGGCGCTGGCCGGACTTGGCTGGGGGCTCTACCGCGCCACCATCGCCGCGGTTCCGATGTACACCGCCCATGCGGTGGTCGCCCTGGAAACCCGTGACGAAAACGTGGTCGACATTGCCTCTGCCGTCACCGGGCTGCCCGGCACGCTTGGCACGATCAACACCGAGCTCGGGGTGATGCGCTCGCGCGGGCTGATCGGAAAGCTGGTGCGCGAGCTCGACCTCGCCTCGGACCCGGAATTCAACCCCCAAGCGCAGCCCGCAAGCGGCGCGGCCCCCGATGCCGGAGCGCCGGAGGACCGGGCGCTGACGGATCTGCTGATCGACCGGCTGCTCGACCGCCTGAGCATCCACCACGAGCCCGAGAGCTTTCTGTTCACCATTGCCGCCACCAGCCGCGACCCCGAAAAATCCGCCCTGATCGCCAACACCCACGCCCGGCTCTACATAGAGGACCAGATCGAGGTCAAATACCAGGCGACCGAACAGGCGACCGCCTGGCTCACCCAGCGGCTCGGCGCACTTCAGGAGGAGCTTGAAGCGGCCGAAAGCGCGGTGGAGGCTTTTGCCTCCGAAAACCGGATCATCCGCCCGGAAGATCTGGAAATCCTCAACCAGCGGATCGACGACACCCGCGGCCGGCTGGCCGAAGCGCGTGACCGGGAGGCCCAGCTTGCCGGGCTGAAGGCCGCGCTTGAAGCGGCGGCGGCGGCGGAAGACTGGGCTGCGGCGGAAGCGGCGGCGGGGGACGCCGGCCTCAGCCAGGTGCTGGAAGGCGGCACCGAAACGGAGCTCGCCCGGCGGGTACAGACTGCGCTGAGCCGCATCGAGGTCATGCGCGCGCGCGCCCGGTCCCAGGCCGAAACCCTGGAAGGTTCGATCGAGGTGCTGCGCGGCGAATACACCACGCAGTCCGGCAATCTCGTCGCCTACCAGCAACTCGAACGCGAAGTCACCGCCTCGCGCGCGATCTACGAATACTTCCTGACCCGGCTGAAGGAGCTTTCCGCCCAGCAGGGCAATCTGCGCGCCGACAGCCGGATCATCTCGGAGGCGGCGGTGCCGCTCTGGCCCTCTTCCCCGGTGGTCTCGCGCATTGTCGCGCTGTCGGTGTTCGCCGGGCTCATGATCGGCGCCGCCGGTGTGCTGGGCCGCGAATTGCTGCGCACCGGGCTGCGCAGCGCCCAGGATATCGAAAAACTGACCGGATACCCGGTGATTGGCCAGATCCCGCTGGTTCCGCGGCAGAAGGCGCCGGAGGTATTGAGCTATTTCGTCGAGAAGCCGGCCTCCATGGCCTCGGAAGCGGTGCGCAACCTGCGTACCTCGATCCTGGCCTCAAATCTCGACAGCCCGCCAAAGGTCATCATGCTGACCTCATCGGTTCCGGGCGAGGGCAAGACGATCACCTCGATCACGCTGGCGCAGAATTTCACCGGTCTCGGCAAGCGGGTGCTGCTGATCGAAGGCGACATTCGCCGCCGGGTGTTCCGCGACTATCTCGAACTCAGCAAGACCGGCGGGCTTCTTTCGGTGCTCTCGGGCGAAGCGACCCTGGCCGAGGCGGTGGCCCGCGACTACCTGACCGACGCCGACCTGCTGGTGGGCGAACGCACGGCGATGAACGCGGCGGACGTGTTCTCTTCGGGGCGTTTCCGGGCGCTGATCGCGGAGGCGCGGGCAGACTACGACATTGTCATCATCGACACGCCGCCCGTTCTGGTGGTGCCCGACGCCCGGATCGTGGGCCGGTTCGCGGATGCGGTGGTCTATGTGGTGGAGTGGAATGCCACGCCCCGGCGCGACGTGATCGCGGGGCTCAGGATGCTGTCGGACGGCGGCGTGCGCGCAGCCGGGGTGGCTCTGACCCGGATCAACCTGAAAAAGCTCGAACGCTTCGGCGAATATGCGGGCTATGGCAGCTATGCGGCGCGGAAGAAATACGCCGGGGCCTACCACGACGAGTGAACGGGGAGGGGCCGGAAGACCCCTGTGGCGAAGGGGCGGGGGGCTGGCCCCCGCCCCCCCGCGCCGCCTTGCTCAGCCGTCTTTGCGGATGCGGGCATTCGCCGGGTCATGCGGGCTGTCTTCAACCACCTCCGCCTGCCACAGCGCATCCTGCATTTTCACCTGAAGCTTGGTGCCCACAGCCGCCAGATCGGGCCGCACATAGCCCATGCCGATCGACTTGCCGAAGACCACCGAATAGCCGCCCGAGGTGAGCCGGCCGACCTTCTCGCCGCCGCAATAGAGCGCTTCGCGGCCCCAGGGGTCGGCGTCGTCCGGCCCGTCGATGAGCAGGGTGACGCATTTCGAGCGGAGCCCCAGAGCCTGCATGGCCGCCTTGCCGTGGAAGTCTTTCGAGAGATCCACGAAACGGTCGAGCCCGGCTTCCAGCGGGGTGGCGTCGCGCCCCAGTTCGGTGCCGAAGGCGCGGTAGGATTTCTCCTGCCGGAGCCAGTTCTGCGCCCGCGCGCCCACCAGCACCAGCCCGTGCTTTTCACCCGCCCTGACCAGCAGATCCCAGAGGTAATTCTGCATCTCGATCGGGTGATGCAGCTCCCAGCCGAGCTCGCCGGTATAGGCCACACGCACCGCGGTCAGCGGGCACATGCCGAGCTCCACCTTGCGCGCCGAGAGCCAGGGGAAGCGCTTGTTGGACAGCGCCGTCTCCGGCTCGGCATCCCGGATCACCCCGGCGAGAATGTCGCGCGCCTTCGGCCCGGCGAGGGCAAAGACGCCGATCCGGGTGGTCCAGTCCTCCACCTCGATCCGGCCGAACGCCGCCTCCTTGTCGGCCACCGCCTTCAGCAGGAAATCGCGGTCATAGGCATGCCAGGCGCCCGCCGAGATCAGCACGAAACGGTCCCCGGCCTCGCGGACGATGGTGTATTCGGTGCGCGTGGTGCCGGCATCGGTGAGCGCATAGGTGAGGTTGATCCGGCCGACCTTCGGCAGGCGATTGGTGGTGAACCAGTCGAGAAAAGCCGCGGCCCCCGGCCCTTTCACCACATGTTTGGCGAAGGCGGTGGCGTCGATGAGCCCCGCGGTCTCGCGGATCGCCTTCGCCTCGGCGACCGCATAGGGCCACCAGCCGCCACGCCGGAAGCTGCGGGCCTCGTGGTCGAACCCGTCGCCCACGCCCGGCGCATAGTAATTCGGCCGTTCCCAGCCGTTGACCTGGCCAAACTGCGCGCCCGCCGCCTTCTGGCGGTCATAGGCGGGCGAGGTGCGCAGCGGCCGGCAGGCTTCGCGCTCCTCGTCGGGATGGTGCAGCACGAAGACATGTTCGTAGCATTCCTCGTTCTTGCGCGCGGCATATTCGGTGGTCATCCAGTCGCCGTAGCGCTTCGGGTCGAGCGCGGCCATGTCGATCTCGGCCTCGCCCTCGACCATCATCTGCGCGAGATAATAGCCGGTGCCGCCCGCGGCGGTGATGCCGAAGCTGAACCCCTCCGCCAGCCACATGTTGCGCAGACCCGGCGCCGGGCCGACCAGCGGGTTGCCGTCCGGCGTGTAGCAGATCGGGCCGTTGTAATCGTCCTTGAGGCCGACGTTTTCCGAGGACGGAATCCGGTGGATCATGCTGAGATATTCGGCCTCGATCCGGTCGAGATCGAGCGGGAACAGATCGGCGCGGAAACTGTCGGGCACGGCATATTCGAACCGTGCCGGGGCGCCGCGCTCGTAAGGCCCGAGGATCCAGCCGCCATGTTCCTCGCGCACATACCATTTCGCATCCGCATCGCGCAGCACCGGGTGTTCGCCGTGGCTCTTGCGGTATTCCACCAGCGCCGGGTCGGCATCGGTGACGATGAACTGGTGCTCGACCGGGATCGCCGGCATCTTCAGCCCGAGCTGGCGGGCGGTGCGCTGGGCGTGGTTGCCGGTGGCGGTGACCACATGCTCGGCGCGGATCTCGAACTTTTCTTCGCCCGGCACCAGATTGCCGCCCTTCTCGATCATCACCGAACCGCGGACGATCCATTCCGAGCCGGTCCATTCATAGCTGTCCACCTGACGCTTGCGGACAATCTGCACCCCGCGCTGCCGCGCGCCTTTCGCCATCGCCATGGTCACATCGGCGGGGTTGATATAGCCGTCGGTCGGGTGGAACAGCGCGCCCTTCAGGTCGTCGGTGCGCACCAGCGGCCAGCGCTCCCTGATCTCGGCGGGCGTCAGCCATTCATAGGGAATGCCCACGGTCTCGGCGGTGGAGGCGTAGAGCCGGTATTCGTCCATCCGCGCTTGCGTCTGGGCCATGCGCAGGTTGCCGACCACGGAGAACCCGGCGTTGAGGCCGGTTTCTTCTTCCAGCGTCTTGTAGAATTTCACGCTGTAATCGTGGATGTGGCTGGTGGCATAGCCCATGTTGAACAGCGGCAGGAGCCCCGCGGCATGCCAGGTGGAGCCGGAGGTGAGTTCGTCGCGCTCCAGCAGCACCACATCCTTCCAGCCGGCACGGGCAAGGTGATAGGCGATCGCCGCTCCGACCGCGCCACCGCCCACGACCAGCGCCTTCACATGTGTTTTCATTCCGGGGGTTTTCATTTCCGGGGTTGTCATCTGGGGCCTCCCTCTCGGCTCTGTCCGGTTTCTTTTGGAAGAATATTGCCGCAACAGCGCACCAAGGTCACGGCGCGTCCGACGGCTGCGGGCAGAAAACCGACCTGCGGGCCGGTTTCAGGCCGAGAGCCGGGCGTTCACGCCCGACCGGGGGCGCTGCCCCGAAACCCCGAAGGGGTAGCAGAAGGTCCGCCGGGGGCGCTGCCCCCGGACCCCCGGGAGTATTTGAGCCAGGAAAAAGGGGAAGGCGCCGCGGGGCGGCCCCTGCGTGGGGCCGTTGCGGGGGGGGGCGTGGTGTCTGGCCGTGGCGCCCCCCGGGGTCAGTCGTCTGCCGCCGGACTGTCGCTGCCATCACCAAGCCCCATCCGGGTGGCCTGTTCTTGCAGCGCGACGCCCAGAGCGCCCTTTTCCTCGTAATCGGCAACGAAGGCCGCGCCCGCCGCCGAGCCGCGCGCCGACAGGGCCGCGAGGCGCTCGTTTTCGCCCATCTCGGCCAGTGCGACCTGCTCGGTGATGTCGAATTGCGGCATGTGGCTGCCGACATTGGGATCGGGATGGCCAAGCATCGCGTTCATCGCATCGTAGTCGATCGCCGCGAGCAACTCGCGGATCGACCCGGCCCGGGCCCGCGCCCTCACCGTGATCTGGACCCGCTGCTGGCCGCCGATCCGGGCATTGAGCGTCAACAGATTTTCCGGCGTGGCCTCGATGTCCCCGGCCGTGAAGAGGGCCGTCTGCGCGAAGCCGACCCCCTGCACGAAGGCGAACCCCTTCACATCGGTCATTGCCGCCATGTTGCCGATGCCGATCTGCATCATCTGTCCGGACACCGAATTGGCGGGCCGTTCGGTGACCAGTTCCGCCTGCAGCAGAACGGCCTCGTCGCCGCGCTCATAGATCCAGCTCGACCCGGCGACCCCGGCGAGGATGCGCTTGCGGTTTGGCAGCCCGGCCCCGCCGAACGCGCCGGCGCCGCCGGTCGTTCCGACCAGCTGTTCCATCGAGATGTTCTGCCCGTCGCCCGACAGGAAACGGTCGCCGTCGCCCTCCTGCCACGCCCGGCGGGTCCAGCCGCCGAAGCTCTCGGGCAGGTGGCTGCGGGCGCCCCCGGCCTGGGCTTCGGCCAGCTCCGTGGCCGCCTCTGTGGCCGTTTCCGAGGCCGCTTTGGAGCTGCCCGCCTTGATGCTCTCGACGTAGCCGGCCAGGCCAAATTCCGCCAGTCCCTTGCCGGATTTCTGTGCCTTGATGTAGAAATCGCCGCCGAAAGCCACAAGCAGCGCGAGCAAGGCAAAGGCCAGCACCTGGAATTTCATGTTGGTCTCCTCGAAAATGGGTTTGTGGAGGCCGACCCTGCTGGCGAAACCGCTCCATTTCATGCGGATAAAGTGAAAATGTTGTGGCGCGGGCCGGGATTGTGTCGCGAACCGGGACAAGGCCCGGCCGCCCTTCGCTTCCGGCGGCGATCCTGTCGCGGGGTTCCGGCTCCATGCTGCCCGGGCCAGAGCGCTTCCGCGCCCGCCGTCACGCTCCGGAATGCACCGGCGTCTTGCAACCGGGCGCCGCATCGGTCATCACGGCCCCATGCTCGCGACCAGGGAATACGGCTCCGACACCGGCTTGCCCCCGGTTCTGATCGTCCACGGCCTGTTCGGCTCCGGGCGCAACTGGGGGGTGATCGCAAAGCGGCTGTCGGACGCGCGCCGGGTGGTGACCGTCGACATGCGCAACCATGGCGCCAGCCGCTGGGAAGAAAGCCACAGCTATCACGACCTTGCCGCCGATCTTGCCGAGGTGGTGGAGGCCATCGGGGGCAGGGCGGATGTGATCGGCCATTCGATGGGCGGCAAGGGGGCGATGATGCTGGCGCTGGACCGGCCGGCGCTGGTGCGCCGGCTGATCGTGGCCGATATTGCGCCGGTGGCCTACAGCCACAGCCAGGTGCATCTGGTGCATGCGATGCGGGGGCTCGACCTCACCCGGATCGCCACCCGGACGGATGCCGACCGGGTGCTTTCGGAGGCGATCGACGAGCGCGACGTGCGCGCCTTTCTGCTGCAATCGCTCGATGTGAAGGCGCGGCGCTGGATGCTGAACCTCGATGTTCTGGAACGTGACATGGAGCTGATCACCGGGTTTCCGGCGGTCTCGGGGCGGTTCGACGGGCCTGCCTTCTTTCTGGCCGGGGCAGAGTCGGATTACGTGCTGCCGCAGCACCGGCCGGTCATCAAGCGGCTGTTCCCCAATGCCCGTCAGGCGAAGATCCCCGATGCCGGGCACTGGCTGCATGCGGAGAACCCGCGCGCCTTTGAGGCGGCGGCGCGGGCGTTTCTGAACGGGTAGAGCGAAGGGCTGAAGCCGCTCTGGACGGCAGGCTCGGCGCCGGGGGTTTTGCACCCCCGGACCCCCGCGGAGTATTTCACCCAGGAAAAGGGCTTTGTGGTTGGTTGGGGCGTTGGCTCAGTGGGTCCAGACCGTGCGGCGGTTGCTGGCGAAGTTTTCGCCGTAGCCGCCTTTGCGGATGTTGTGCTTGCGTTTGTGGGGCTCGGTCACCGTGGCCTCGACACCGTTTTCGGCGGCATAATCGAGCGCCGCCTGTTTCGACGAGAATTTCAGCCGCACCTGCGCCTGAGTGTCGCCTGAGCCGGTCCAGCCCATGAGAGGGTCAAGCCTGCGGGGCGCGTCGGGGGCGTATTCGAGCACCCAGGTTTTCGTCCGGCCCTGGCCGGAGGTCATCGCGTTGCGGGCAGGCTGGTAGATGCGGGCGCGCATCGGGCTCTCCTTTGGTGATGCGCCGGGGATGCTCCGGGGGCGCAGACGGTGCAGACCCGGCGGCCCGGTCGCGGATTGCGGCCGGGGTCAGGGATTTATCGGCAAAGCGGGCCGGTTGCGCAAGCGGGAATCGGGGGGCAGCGACGGCAGGGCCGGAACAACAGCGCGGGCCGGGAAGGTGCGGACGGTCTCCGGCGAGGGTTGCGCCTGCCACCCCGAGAGTATCCGGCGAGGCCGCCCGCCCCCTTCCACAAGGAACAAAAAGGGACCATGTTAAGGCCGGAGGATTCGCCCATGCCCGACACGCCCCGGACCCCGGTTACACAGCCCCTGCCGCCCCTGCCACCCCGGGCGCCCAAGCTCGAAGGCGGCAAGCGTTTCGTGATGCACAGCGAGTTCGAGCCTTCGGGCGACCAGCCCAGCGCGATCGCCGAGCTTTCGGCCGCGATCGAGGCGGGCGAGCGCGATCAGGTGCTGCTCGGCGCCACCGGCACCGGCAAGACCTACACCATGGCCAAGGTCATCGAGACGACCCAGCGCCCGGCGCTCATCCTCGCCCCCAACAAGACCCTCGCCGCCCAGCTTTACGGCGAGATGGCGCATTTCTTCCCGGAAAACGCCGTTGAGTATTTTGTAAGCTATTATGATTACTATCAGCCCGAGGCCTATGTGCCGCGCACCGACACGTTCATCGAGAAGGAAAGCCAGATCAACGAGCAGATCGACCGGATGCGCCATTCGGCCACCCGGGCGCTGCTTGAGCGCGACGATGTGGTGATCGTCGCCTCGGTGTCGTGCATCTACGGCATCGGCAGCCCCGAGACCTATACCGCGATGCGGCAGGATCTCGAGGTCGGCAAGGACTATGACCAGCGCGCGGTGATGAGCGATCTGATCGCCCAGCAATACAAGCGCAACGACAATGCCTTCCAGCGCGGCACCTTCCGGGTGCGCGGCGACTCGCTGGAAATCTGGCCCTCGCATCTTGAAGACCGGGGCTGGCGGCTGTCGTTCTTCGGTGAGGAACTGGAGGGGATCACCGAGTTTGACACGCTCACCGGCGCGCGCACCGACAGGCTCGACAAGGTGCGCGTCTATGCCAATTCGCATTACGTCACCCCGACGCCCACGCTCAAACAGGCGATGAAGGGCATCAGGGAGGAGCTGACGCTGCGGCTCGCGGAGTTTGAAAAGGAGGGCAAGCTGCTCGAAGCCCAGCGGCTGGAACAGCGCACCCGGTTCGACCTCGAAATGCTGGAGGCCACCGGCCATTGCAACGGGATGCGGCCGCAAAGCGTGTTCGTTTCGGCCACGCCGGGGGCATGGGAGCTCGAACGCACCGGCGGGGTGTTCACCGAACAGGTGATCCGCCCCACGGGCCTGCTGGATCCGCAGATCGAGATCCGTCCGGTCGAGATGCAGGTGGACGATCTGCTCGACGAGGTCCGCGCCCAGGCCGCCGACGGCTTCCGCACCCTCGTTACCACGCTCACCAAGCGCATGGCCGAAGACCTCACCGAATACATGCACGAACAGGGCATCCGGGTGCGCTACATGCATTCCGACATCGACACGATCGAACGCATCGAGATCCTGCGCGATCTGCGGCTGGGCGCGTTTGACGTGCTGGTGGGCATCAACCTGCTGCGCGAGGGGCTGGACATTCCCGAATGCCGCCTTGTGGCGATCCTCGACGCCGACAAGGAGGGCTTCCTGCGCTCCGAAACCTCGCTGATCCAGACCATCGGCCGGGCGGCGCGCAATGCCGAAGGCAAGGTCATCATGTATGCCGACCGGATCACCGGCTCGATGGAGCGCGCCTTGGCCGAGACCGAACGCCGCCGCGCCCGGCAGATGGCCTATAACGAAAAGCACGGTATCACCCCGGAGACGGTGAAGAAGAACGTCGAAGACGTGCTCGCCGGCCTCTATGAGGGCGATGTCGACATGAACCGGGTGACGGCCAAGGTCGACAAGGCGGAGGTCGGCGGCAATCTCGCGGCACATCTCGACGGGCTGCGCGCCGACATGCGCAAGGCCGCGGAGAACCTCGAGTTTGAAGAGGCCGCACGGCTGCGCGACGAGATCCACCGGCTCGAAGCCGTGGAGCTTGCGGTGGCCGACGACCCGCTGGCGCGGCAATCGGCGGTGGAAGCGGCGAGCGCGCCGAAGGCAAAGGGCCGGTCGACGGCGGGACGGCCGGGGCAACGGGCCGGGCGGCGCAAGCGGAAGGGCTGAGGGGGCACTTCCGGCGGCATGGCTGTCACTTTGTGCCCCGGGGCACAAGCCTGTGCACAGGACCGGGCGCGCCAACGGCCTCCGAACAGGTTCACAAGCGGCGCGCGCCGGGGTAATCTCTGCCCTGACCCCCCGTCGGACCTTCAGGTCGGACCTCAACCGGACCCCTGTCCGGCCCACCAGTCGAAAGGCCCTTCCATGCCGCGCATCCTCACTGCCGTTTTCGCCGCCCTCTGGACCCTGCCCGCCGCGGGCCAGAGCTTCGACACGATCGCCACTGCGGATCACGGGGCCTGGAAAAGCGCCGAAATGGTCAACAGCTTGACCGGCAAGCGCTTCTGCGCCGCCGAAACCCTGTCGCTCTATGACCAGGTGCTGAGGCTGGTGCTCTATGAGGGGGGCGATGCCTTTCTGGAGGTCGTTGACGTCAGCTGGGACTACGTGAACGGCGACCCGCTCAGGTTCAACCTGATCGTTGATGGCATGGAACAGGTGGTGACCGGCCAGGGCTGGACGGGCTCGATCAGTCTCGATCTGCTCGATACCGGCGCCCGCGCCGCGCTGCTCACCAAGATCTCCGGCGCAGACCGCCTCGACATCCGCCTGCCGAACCGCAGCCGGGTGGCACAATTCCAGCTTGATGGCGCTGATGCGGCTATCGCGGCGGCCAAAAACTGCTGGGCGGAAATCAGCGGGCAGAACTGAGCCGGATTCCGCTCAGGCGCGGCGGGACGGTTCGTTTCCTTTCCCATTGGAAAACAATAGGATAGAGGCGTTTCCTGATATCGGTGGGCGCCGCCGCCCCGCGCCCGGGCTACTGCGCCAGACCGAGGCGCTCAAGATGCGCCACGCTTTCGGGTACCCGTGAGAACTCCAGAATCTCGACGATCAGCCGCGGGTTGCTGCTGATCTCTGCCAGCGCTGCGAAGATTGGCGCAAACGGTATCGTCCCCTCGCCCAGCACCCAGTGGCGGTCGGCATAGCCGTCGCTGTCCTGAAGATGCACATGGGTGAGCCGGTCACCGGCCAGCGAGATGAACCGGTCCGCCGGCGGGGCACCGCAGGCCATGTGGCTCCAACAGGCATGGCCCACATCCACCGAGAGCCGCAGCGCCGGGCTGTCGGCGGCGTCCACCACCGCTGCGCGATGGGCCGGGTCCACATCCTGGATGTTTTCCAGCACCAGCTCGACGCCCTGATCCTCGGCCCGCCGCAACGCCGGCTCCAGCGTGTCGAGAATCGCCGCCACCCGCTTGCCCCGGTCCTGCGGCCGGTTGTCGAGATTGTTCGCGTCCCAGACATTATAGGGCGAATGCAGCACCATTTGTGTCGCACCAAGCCCGGCGCAGACATCAAGCCCCTGGTTGATCCGCTTCTGAACCACGGCGCGGATCTCCTTGTCCTTCACGTCAAGTTCGAAACCCGAAAACGGCCCGTGAATCCCGAGCCGCCCCGACCACCCGTCAAGTGCCTGTTTCGCCATCTGCACGAAAGGGCCGGCATTGTCGAGAATGTCGGCGATGCAGAATTCCGGCAATTCGAGATCGCGGTTCTTCTCGAACAGCCAATCGCGGTGTTTCGGCAGGTCAAGCACGGTGAGTTGGGCACCGACGATGGGAAGTGTGGTCATATGGTCCTCCGTGGCCCCGACAATGACACGGCGGACGGGCCATTGTCGCGTGAAATCTGCGCGGGGCGGCGGCATTTCAGCGGAGGGTAACGCTGCGTAAACCTGTCGCTGGCATGATCGCGCCATGCCCGATTCTGCCCGGTTTCTGATTTTCTTGCATTTCGCGGCCCTTGGTGCGCTGGCGCTGCTCACCGGCCAGAGGATCTGGCGGGCCGTTCCCGGGGCGGAAATGGCCCGTCTCACGCCCGTTGCAAGCGCTGCCAGGGCCCGGCCGGTCTCACTACACCGCGATAGGAATGCTGTTGGCCCTGTCTTGGCGGCCCGGAATTTCAACCAGATCGCCGCGCCCCCGGCCATGATGCGCCAGCGCGTTTTGTCAGACGTCGGGCCGCTGCGTACCCGGCTCTCAGGCGGGGCGGGATTGTCGATGGTGTCGAACCATTCGTGCCATTCGCCGCCACTTCGCCGGATGCCCAAAGCGTCATGCGAAAACCAGACTCACCTGACGCGGCCTGAAATCAGAGATTTTGGGCGCGTCAGGTGATGCTTTCGGTGTCAGATATTCGGTCAAACGCTATAGTCCGGAATTCCGTACTAATGGCTTCTCCAGAAGCCATATTCCACCTCTGTTTCAGTATGTGACATGGATAAAAAAACATGAGCCCGTTTCCCGGGCAGTTCGCCGTCATGGTTGCGCCCGCGGACGCTCCGCGCGCATCGCCTCGGTCACCTCGCGGAAGCGCTCCTGATCGGCGATCTCGTCCAGCATCACCGCCGAACGCCGGCGCCAGTTCGGGTGCTCTGCCAGGGTGCCGGGCACGTTGGTCTGGCCTTTGGGCCCGGTGAGGTCGGCGAGGCGCACGCCCACCAGAAGCGAGGGTGTCGCGGCAAGAAAGCGGTAGGCGGCGGTGAGCACCCGGGGCGGCAGTTCCGGCGCGTTTCCGTCGCGCGCGCCGGCGGGCAGCTGTCCGCCGTCAATCAGCGCGTTGACCAGGGCCACGCGTTCCTCGGCACGGCGGGCCTGATCGCGCTTCGCCCTGGCCTCGTCGATCAGCCCGAAACGCAGCCGCAAGGCGATGTCTTCGCCGAGCCACCAGCGTTCCAGGGTCGGCAGATCGTGGGTCGAGATACAGGCGAGTGCCTTTTCGGGATAGGTGGAGGAGCGGCTGAACATCCCCCAGTCGGTCTCGAAATAGAGGATCCGGTAGGCAAGGACATTGGCTGCATGCAGCACCTCGCGGAAGCCGTCGGGCACCCAGCCGAGGTCTTCGCCGATCACCACCGCACCATGGCGGGCCGCCTCTTCGGTGACCACCCGCAGCATCTCCGCCAGAGGGTAGGCCACATGGGTGCCGTGCGATCCCGGGGCGTTGTCGGGGATCAGGAACAGCTGGCGCAGCGCCATCACATGGTCGATCCGGAGCGCGCCGGCGTATTTCATCTGCGCCGCGATCAGCGCCCGGAACGGGGCGTAATCCGCGCGCGCCAGCGCCGTGGGCGAGAGTGCCGACAGCGCCCAGTTCTGCCCGTCCTGCGAGAACACGTCCGGCGGTGCGCCGACGACCACGCCTTTCAGCGTGTTCTGGTTGTCGGACCAGGTGGCGGAGCCGTCGGGCGCCTCGCCGACCGCGAGGTCGAGATAGAGCCCGACCCGCATTCCGGCGGCGCGCGCCGCTTCGGCGGCGGCTTCGAGCTGGCGGGCGGCGATCCATTGCAGCCAGAGCTGGAAGCGCACCGCCCGGGGGTTTTGTTCTGCAAAGTCAGCGACTTCGGCGCTTTCAGGATCGTGGAATGCCACTGGCCAGCCTTTCCAGCCCGCGCCATGGCCCGCCGCGGCCATCGCCTCGCTCAGCGCCTCGAAAAGCGCGTGCCGTTCGAGCGCCAGCCCGCCTTTGGCGCGGAAGGCTTCGAAATCCTCCTGCCGGTAGCGGTCTGCGTCAAACGGCTTGCGGCTGAACACCGCGCGCAACCCCTTGTGCTTCAGCCGGGCAACGAGGGGGTAATCCACCAGATCCGCCGCCCGTGCCCGGGCGAGCGCCTGTTTGTCGGGGCGGGTGTTGCCGGGCAACGCGTCCATCGCGATGTAGAGCGGGTTCAGGAACCGGCGGTTGGACGGGGTAAACGGGCTGTTGCGTTCCGGGGCGGCGAGAAACAGCGCGTGCAGCGGGTTGATGCCGAGAAAGTCGGCCCCGGCCCTGGCGGCGATCTCCGCGGCGCGGGCGAGGTCGGCGAAATCGCCGATCCCCCAGGAGCGCGCCGAACGCAACTCATAGAGCTGGCAGAACAGGCCCCAGGTACGGTTTTTCCGAAGCCAGCCGGGCAGGGGGACGGCGCCGGAGGGGGCGCTGTCATAGCGTGGAAGGCCAGCCTCTTGCGGCGTCATGTCTTCACTCACCCCGAGGGCGGCGAGCAGCGCGTGTTTGGTTGCGTCGGGCACTTCGCGGTCGCCGTAGTGGGTGGTGATCCCGGCTTCCCAGCACAGTCGGTTCAGCGCGTCGCCGTCCATATGTCGTCTCCTCAGGTCGGCCCAGCCATAGGCGAGCGCCGGGGCCATGTGAATGCCGGATTGCTTTCAGAGGCGAAATTTTTCGAGGAGGCGCAGCGGCACCACGTCGAGCGCGCGGATATGGGTGGATTCGAGCCTGACCCGGGGGGCACATCCCTCATCATGGGCCTGGAGGAAGCGCGCCGCGACGAGGCACCATTGGTCGCCGGGGCGCAGGCCGGGAAAGTGCCAGGCGGGGCGCGGGGTGGAGAGGTCGTTGCCGACATATTTGGAAAAGGCGAGAAACTCCGCTGTCATCACCGCGCAGACCGTGTGCTGTCCGATGTCGGCTGCGGTGGTGTTGCAATACCCGTCGCGGAAAAACCCGGTGAGCGGGTCATTGGAGCAGGCGAGCAGGGGGCCGCCGAGTACATTGACGGGGCGGTCGGGAAGAGGTCTCATGCCAGCGCCTCAGTCTGGCGCGGTGTTGCGCAGGCGGGTGGTGTTGCGCAGGCGGACCTTGCGCGGCCGGGCCGTGCCTGGCGGCGGGAGCAGGGGAAACGCGGCGCTCATGGCCTGCGCTTCCGGCTCCTGGTGTGGCCTGCGGTATGGGGCGCGTGTTGGGCGGGGGCGTTCCAGTCCACCCAGCGACCGTGGAAATCGACCCGTCCGAGGTCGATCCTGTGATTGCCGGGCCAGAGCGTCAGCATGATCGGGGCGCCTTCGCCCTTGCGGGCGTCGCCCTCCATCGAGAGGCGCGCGAGCGGCGCCTCGGCAGTGGCCCGGGCCCCGGCGTGCTCCAGCGCCTCGCGGCAGCGCGCACGGGTCTTCTCGTGGAAGTATTGCCAGGCGACCGTATGGGTGATGAGGTGGATCGCCCCGGGATGCCGGATGGCGAGACGTTCGGTGAGCCATTCGCAGGCGTCGGCCTTGTCGACCACCGCATCGCAGATCTTCATCGCCGCCTGGATGCGTTCGATCCGCCAGGGCTGGTCGGGCCAGATATAGGAGGTGAGGCGCAGCGCGTCGGCGGGATCATGCGGGTCGAGCGGGGCGAGGTCAACGCCGCGGCGGTCGACGATCCGCACGTCGCCTTCGGGCGGCGGCGGCCCGCGCCATTCCGGGTCAAGCCGGACGGCGCTGTCGCGCGGGCCCAGCACCCCCCAGGCGAGGTCGAGCCGGAACCTGTCCCACATCATGTTGAGCCCGGCGGCGGCGCCAAGCTCCGAAACCACGAAATCGGAAATGCCGAATTTCGCCGCCAGCCAGTGCGCCCCGGCGATCATCACCGCCGAGCGGCGCACCTCGTTGCTCTGTGGCGCGCTTTCGAGCCAGGTGAGCAGGGTTTCGGGGTGATCGGCGAGGGCAATATCGAGCGCGCGGCCGAGTTTTTCGGCGCTCGGGCAATCGTTGGGCGGATAGCAGGCCGCGAGTTCGGGGCATTCGCCGGTCAGCACAAGCGCATGGAGCCCGCCGAGCAGGCGCAGCGGCAGCGAGGCGCCGCGGTTGGAGATGTCGCCCCTGAAGGCCAGCATCCGGTCCACCACCGGGTTGCCGGGGGTGAGGCGCGCGGCCACCGAGGCCAGCACCCTGGCGGTGAAAGGAGAGCCGAGGCCACGGTTGGACCGGGCCTGGTCGAGGAACACGTCTTCGAGCTTCACCGGAACTTGTCCACCAGTTTCTGGAGCGGCGTGGGCGCCTCACCGGCCGCGGGTGCGGCCTCGCTGGCTGCCTGGGCGGGGGCGCCGCCGCTTGGTTGCGGTTTGGGTTTTGGTTCGGGGGGCGGGGCCATGCGCAGCGCCACCGCATTGGTGAATTTCGCGCCGTCACCGGCCGCGAGATGCGCCGCACCGTCCGAGATGCCGCGCAGCAGATCGTCGAGCCAGCCCTGATCGGCCCTGGCGAAATCCGACAGCACATAGGCCGAGACCCGGTCCTTGTGGCCGGGATGGCCGATGCCGAGCCGGACCCTCGCATAGCCCTCGCCGATATGCTGATGGATCGAGCGCAGCCCGTTGTGGCCCGCATGGCCGCCGCCCTGTTTGAGCTTCAGCCGGCCGGGGGCGAGGTCGAGCTCGTCGTGGAAGACGGTGACATTGGCGGGTGTGAGCTTGAAGAAGCGCATCGCTTCGCCCACCGACTGGCCGGAAAGGTTCATGAAGGTTTCGGGCTTCAGCAGCACCAGCTTTTCGCCGCCAAGGGCGCCCTGGGTCATCGCGCCCTGGAACTTGCTGCGCCAGGGCGGGAACCCCGCGTCTTCGGCAATCCGCTCGACAGCCATGTAGCCGATGTTGTGCCGGTTGCCGGCATATCTGGGCCCGGGGTTTCCGAGACCGACAAAGAGTTTCATCCCACCTCCGGGCTGACGCATCACCCCCATCGCCGCCCCCATCATTGCTCCGGTCGGATGGTCGCTCGGATCGGGGATCGGATCGGGCCAAAGGATTGGCACAAACTAAGCGAGGCGGGCGGGAATGCCAAGGCACCTCGCGGGGTTGCCCGGCCGGAAAACGGAAACGGGGCCCGAAGGCCCCGCCCGATGTCGCTCCGGTGGTCTGCCGGGTGTTTCTCCGGCGTTTCTCCGGTGTTTCCGTCCGGACACCGGATCACTCGTCGGACGCGCCGATCACCTCGGTTTCGGGGGTTTCATCGGTTTCTTCGTCCGCGCCGCGCAGGCCCGACGGCGCCGAGATCGAGGCGATGATGATGTCGCGTTCGATGGTCGGTTTGGCGCCCTTCGGCAGTTCCACGTCCGATATGTGGATCACGTCGTTCACGTCCTTGCCGGCGAGGTCGACGGTGATCTTCTCCGGGATGTCGCCCGCGAGCACGTTGAGTTCGACCTCCGGGCGGGTCACCACCAGCACGCCGCCCTTCTTGATGCCGGGCGCCGTTTCTTCGTTGATGAACTCGACATGGACATAGATCTCGATCCGCGACGTGCGGTGGACGCGCACGAAATCCACATGGGTCGGCAGGTCTTTCACCTTGTCGCGCTCGACCGCGCGGCAGATCACCCGCACGTCCTCTTCGCCCTCGACCTTGAGGTTGAACAGTTTCGACAGGAAACGGCCCTCTTTCAGGGTCTTCAGCAGCACGTTGAAGGGAATGTTGATCGGCAGCGGTGCCTTGTCGCCACCGTAGACGATGCCCGGTACGAGCCCGGCGCGGCGGGCCTGACGAGCGGCCCCCTTGCCTGTCCCCGTCCGTACCGTGGCGTGAAAGTCAGGAATTTCACGAGCCATTGGTCTCTCCAGATTGTAAATCGCGGGACGCCTCCAAGGGTGCGACTCCCGCCTGAGGGTGCAGCCTATAGCCCTGAATGCGGTGGATTGGAAGCGAAAACCGGGGCAGGGGGCGGGTGTGCTTGCAGCGGGAGGGTCGCGGGCGTATCGCTTGGCCGGAACGACCCGGGGTCGCCGGGGTCGCGGCGCGTTGAAACCCAGGTGAAAGGTTCCCGCAATGTCGGTTTTCGAGGCCCTGCGGCTCACCCGCGCGCCGATGCTCACGCTGGCGGCTGTCGGGCTCAACTGGGGCGGGCTCGCGGGGCTGATGCCCGACATCAAGGCCGCCACCGGCGCGTCTGACGCCCAGCTCGGTGCGGCGCTGCTGGCCCCGACGCTGGGCGCGCTGATCGCGCTGTTCTTCGCCCCGCGCTTCGGCCAATGGGCCGGCCGGCTGGCGCTGCCGCTGGCCGGGCTCGGCACGGTGCTGGCGATCCTCCTGCCGGTGCTGGCGGTCTCGCCGCTGACGCTGGGGCTGGTGATGTTTGTCACCGGCGCCAGCGTGGCGATGGCGGATATCACCGCCAACATGCGCATCGCCGATCTCGAGGCCGAGACCGGCCGGCATCTGCAAAGCGTGAACCACGCGGTGTTTTCGCTGAGTTTCGGCCTTACCGCGTTTTCGGTCGCGCTGGCGCGTCAGGCGGGGTTCGGACATCGCGAGGTTCTGCCGGTGATCGCGCTGGTGGCGCTCGGGCTGGTGCTCCTCGCCCGGGACCGCCGGGCCTTGGCTGCGGCCAGCGACACCGATGACAACAGCACGCGTCCGCCGCGTGATGTGGTGCTGATCGCCGGTTTCCTGCTGTTCGCGGCCTTCGTCGGGGAGAACGCCCCCGAGGCGTGGTCGGCGCTGCATATCGAACGCACCCTCGGCGCGCCGGCGGGCGAAGGCAGCTATGGCCCGGCGGTGCTGGGGCTGGTGATGTTTCTCGGCCGCATCGGCGGCCAGTTTGCGGCCCAGCGGTTCGGTGAGGTCCGGCTGATCGCGGCCTCGGCGGTGCTGGGCGCGTTCGGTGCGGTGATCATCGCCGCCGGCCCCACCAGGGCGGTGGTGCTCGCCGGGGTCGGGGTGCTGGCGCTGGGCATGGCGGTGATCGTGCCCGCGACCACCTCGGTGATCGGCCGCGCCGTCTCCGACGCCGCCCGCCCGATGGCGATTTCACGCGCGTGGATGGCGGGGCTGATCGGGTTTTTCGTCGGCCCGGCGATGATGGGCGGGCTGGCCCAGCTCTGGAGCCTGCGGGTGTCCTTCGCCGCGGTGGCGGTGATCGTGGCGCTCATCCTGCCCGCGGTGCTGGCGCTGTCGCGGCGGGCGGCGCCGGGACGCCGGGGGTCTGCGGGGCCCACATGATTGTGCCGGGCCGGCAGAGCGCATAGGCTCACCCCATGACGCTTTCTGACACCATCCTCGCCGAAGTCGAGGCCCGCCGCGACGCTCTCGTGAGCCTTACCCAAAGCCTCGTCCGCATCCCGACCCTGAATCCCCCGGGGCGCCATTACCATGAGATCTGCACCTGGCTCGGCGACCGCCTGAAGGCCAACGGCTGGACGGTCGAGCTGATCCGCGCCGAGGGCGCCATCGGCGACAGCGACCGCCATCCGCGCTGGAACCTGCTCGCCCGCTATGAGGGCGCGACGCCCGGCGATTGTGTCCATTTCAACGGCCATCACGATGTGGTCGAGGTGGGGCAGGGCTGGACCCGCGACCCGTTCGGCGCCGAGATCGCCGACGGCAGGATCTACGGCCGCGGCACCTGCGACATGAAGGGCGGGCTGGCCTCCGCGATCATCGCCGCCGAAGCCTTCATCGCCGCGAAGCCCGATTTCGCCGGCGCCATCGAAGTGAGCGCCACGGCCGACGAGGAATCCGGCGGCTATGGCGGTGTGGCCTATCTCGCGGAACAGGGCTGGTTCGACCCCGCCCGGGTGCAGCACGTCATCATCCCCGAACCGCTCAACAAGGACCGCATCTGCCTCGGCCACCGTGGCGTCTGGTGGGCCGAGATCGAGACCAAAGGCCGGATCGCCCATGGCTCCATGCCCTTCCTCGGCGACAGCGCCATCCGCCACATGGGGGCGGTGCTCGAAGAGATGGAACGCAGCCTCTATCCGCTTCTTGCCGGCAAGCGCACCGCCATGCCGGTGGTCCCGGAGGGGGCGCGGCAATCGACGCTCAACGTGAACTCGATCCACGGCGGCGAACCGGCCCCGGAGCCCGGCTTCACCGGTTTCCCCGCGCCCTGCGTTGCCGACCGCTGCACCATCGTCATCGACCGCCGCTTCCTGATCGAGGAAGACCTCGCCGAGGTCAAAGACGAGATCCGCGCCCTGATGCAGCGGGTGCAGGCGGTGCGCCCCGGTTTTGCCTATGAGATCCGCGACATGCACGAGGTCGTCCCCACGATGACCGACGCAAACGCCTCGGTGGTGCGCTCCACCGCCGCCGCCATCGGGAAGGTGCTGGGCACGCGGCCCGACTACGTGGTCAGCCCCGGCACCTATGATCAGAAACATATCGACCGGATCGGGCGGCTCCACAATTGCATCGCCTACGGCCCGGGCGTGCTCGACCTTGCGCATCAGCCCGACGAATGGATCGGGATTGATGACATGGTCGACAGCGCCGGCGTCATGGCGCTGGTGCTCGAGGAACTGCTCTGAAGTCTTGAGTGACGCCCAAGCCGGAAGGATCCTCCCGGATCAGTCAGTTTTATCAATATCTTAGGGGGAGTCCATTTGTCCGGAATTCCGGACAAACGGATTTTCTCCCGCCTCGCGCTTCCGCCAAACGGGCAGGCAGCACACCTTTCCTCGTGACTGGCAGAAACGCTCCTCTTGCAACTGACTGACCGGTCAGTTAGTATGGCCCCATGACCGATGCCGCCCCCGCCACCCCCAAGTTCCGCCGCCGCGCCGAAGACCGTCCCGGCGAAGTGCTCGACGCTGCCCTCACGCTGTTCGTCAACCAGGGCTATGCCAGCACTTCGGTCGCCCAGATCGCGAGCGCTGCCGGCATCTCCAAGGGCGCGGTCTATCTCTATTTCCCGTCGAAACAGGCGATTCTCGAAGGGCTCGTGCGGCGCGCCATCACCCCCATCGCCGACCGGACGCTGGCCCGGGCCGCGCAAATCCGGGGCGATCCGCGCGCAACCCTGCGCGTGATCGTGACCGGGATCGTCACCGGTCTTGCGGACCCGCGGGTCTATGCGGTGCCCAAGGTGGTCATCCGCGAAGCCGTTGTCGCCCCGGAGATCGCAGCGATGTATCGCGATGCGGTGCTCGACCGGGTCATGCCGGCGGGGGCCGCGCTCATCCGCCAAAGCATCAAGGCCGGACAGCTCCGCCCGGTCGACCCCGAGCTTACCTTGCGTTCGGTGATGGGGCCGATCGTCCTGCACCTTCTGCTGGCGGAGGTCTTCGACATCCGCCCCGACCGTGGCCTCGCCCTCGAAGCGCTGGCCGAAAACCATCTCGACATCCTGTTCAACGGGCTGTTCCCGCCCGGACCCGAAGGCCGATCCGATGTTTGAAAGCGCCCTCGACTGGCTCTCCGCCACCTTTGCCGCGCTCATGACCGCGCTCTTCCCCGGCTGGGGCGACGAGGCCCAACCGGTTTACAACGGCTATGTCGAGGCCGATTACGTCTATGTCGCGCCGTCGGTCACCGGGCGGATCCGGCTGCTCGATGTGGCCGAGGGCGACGAGGTGACCATCGGCCAGTTTCTGTTCGACATGGATGCGAGCCAGCAACGCGCCGCCCTGCGCGCGGCCACCGCCCGGGTCGACCAGGCCGGGGCCAATCTGCGCAATCTCGAAACCGGCTCGCGCGAGGCCGAGATCGCGGTGATCCGCGCCACGCTCGCCGAGGCCCGCGCCGCCCAGGCGCTCGCCGCCTCGACGCTCACCCGCACCGACAACCTGTTCGAACGCGGCCTTTCCACGCAAGCCAGGGTCGATGCCGACCGTGGTGCGCTCGATCAGGCCAATGCCCATGTCGCCCAGCTCGAAGCCCAGCTCGAGGTGGCAGAGCTTCCCGCCCGCAGCGAACAGGTGATCGCCGCCGAGGCAACGCTGAAGGCCGCTCAGGCCGAGAAGGAGCTTGCCGCCGCCCGGCTTGACGACATGCGCACTCTGGCGCCGGTTTCGGGGCGGGTCGAGAAGCTGTTCTACACCATCGGCGAGGTCGCCCCGGCGGGCAGCCCGGTGCTCTCGATCCTGCCGCCGGACGCGCTCACGGTGCTGTTCTACCTGCCCGAAACCGCCCGCGCCGGCTTCGCCCCCGGCATGGTTCTGGCCCTCACCTGCGACGGCTGCGCCCCCGGCCTCGACGCCACCATCACCCGCATGGCCTCAGACCCGCAATACACCCCGCCGATCATCTATTCGCGCGACGAACGCCACCGGATGGTGTTCCGCGCCGAAGCCCGCCTCGCCCCCGGCACCGGCCTGCTGCCCGGCCAGCCGGTGACGCTCACCCGCAAACCGGAGCCCGCGCCATGACCGAAACGCCTGACGCCCCGGCGATCTCGGTCAGGGGCCTCACCAAGCGGTTCGGCAAGGCCACCGTGGTCGACCGGGTGGATATGGACGTGCCAAAGGGGGCGATCTACGGCTTCCTCGGCCCCAACGGGTCGGGCAAGACCACCACCATCCGGCTGATGTGCGGGCTGCTCACCCCCGATGCGGGCAGCGGCACCGCGCTCGGCTATGACATCCGCAAACAGACCCGGGCGATCAAGCAGAACACCGGCTACATGACGCAGAAGTTTTCGCTCTATGGCGATCTCACCATCCGCGAAAACCTCGACTTCATGGCGCGGATGTACCGGCTGCCCAAACGCCGCCAGGTTGTGGCGGCGACGCTCGACCATCTCGGCCTCACCAGCCGCCAGAACCAGCTCGCGGCAACGCTTTCGGGCGGCTGGAAACAGCGCCTCGCGCTTGCCGCCTGCATGCAGCACAAGCCGCGGCTGCTGCTGCTCGACGAGCCCACCGCCGGGGTCGACCCCAAGGCCCGGCGCGACTTCTGGGACGAGATCCGGCGGCTGTCGCAACAGGGGGTGACCGTGCTGGCCTCGACCCATTACATGGACGAGGCGGTGCAATGCGACTACATCGCCTATATCGCCTATGGCCGGAAGCTGATCGACGGCCCGGCGGCGGAGATCCCCGCCCGGGTCGGTCTTACCACCTGGCGGGTATCGGGCCCGGGCCTCACCGCGCTGGCCGACGTGCTCACCAAAGACAGCCGCGTCGCGCAGGTCGCCCGCTTCGGGGCGCAGCTTCACGTCTCCTCCACCGATGCCGCGGGGCTCAACGCCATGGTGGCCGAACAGAAGGCCGAGAACAGCGGCTATCGCTGGGAGAAGAAGGAGGCGGAGCTCGAAGAAGCCTTCATCTATCTGATGGCCACGGCGGCCGACAGTTTCGCCCGGGAGGCCGTGCCATGAACCTGTTTTCCTTCGCCCGGTTCCTCGCCGTTCTGGTCAAGGAATTCGTCCAGATGCGGCGCGACCGGATGTCCTTCGCGATGATGATCGGCATCCCGATCATCCAGCTGATCATCTTCGGCTATGCGATCAACGCCGATCCGCACAACCTGCCGACGATGATCGAGATGAACGACGAAAGCCCGGTGGCGCGCTCCCTGGTGGCGGCGATGGACGCTTCGGATTATTTCGATTTCCTGGGCACCACCTCCGGCGCCGCCGAGGGCGACCGGGCGCTGCGCGACGGCAGCGCCAGTTTCATCCTGGTGATCCCGCCCGATTTCGAACGCGACATTGTGCGCGGGCTCGCCCCCGAAATCCTGCTCTCGGTCGATGCCTCCGACCCTGTCGCGGTCGCCACCGCCGTGGGGGCCCTGAACGGCGTCATGAAGATCGCCATCGCTGAAACCCTCGACGGGCCGCTGAAGGCGGTCGCGGGGGCACCGCCCCCGTTTTCCCTCGTCACTCACAAACAGTTCAACCCGGAGGGCCGGACCGCCACCAACATCGTGCCCGGTCTGCTGGCGGTGGTTCTTGCCCTCACCATGGTGATGATCACCGCCGTCGCCATCGTGCGCGAAATCGAACGCGGCACGATGGAAACCCTGCTGGCCACGCCGGTCAGGGCGCCGGAAGTGATGTTCGGCAAGATCCTGCCCTATGTCTTTGTTGGCTACATCCAGACCGGGGTGTTTCTCATTGCCGGAAGGATCCTGTTCGACGTGCCCTTCCTCGGTGCCCCGCTTGCGTTCTTCATCGGGTTCAACATCTACATCGTGGTCAACCTTGCGCTCGGCTTTCTGATCTCGACGCTGGTGCGAAACCAGATGCAGGCGATGCAGGCGAGCTTTCTGCTTATCCTGCCGACGATCCTGCTGTCGGGCTTCGCGTTTCCTTTCGCGGGAATGCCGGGCTGGGCCCAGGCCATCGGCTCGGCAATCCCGGCCACGCATTTCGTGCGGATCGTGCGCAAGGTCATGCTGAAAGGCGCGGAGTTTGCCGACATCGCGGCTGATCTCCGCGCGATCGTGATCATCGGAACGGTAATCGTTCTGGTCGCGATGCTGCGCTATCGGCAGACGCTGGATTGAGCGGCTGGCCCCGGGTCGGCAGACGCGGTTGCGAAACCACGTTCCCCGCCCCGCCCGGGGGTCATTTCAGATGGCAGGCCACCTGATGCTCGCCGCCCTTGTCGGTCAGCACCGGCTTCGCCTCGGCGCAACGCGGCTCGGCGATCGGGCAGCGGGTGCGGAAGACGCAGCCCGAGGGCGGGTTCAGCGGCGAAGGCAGATCCTGGTCGAGCAGCATCACCTTTTTCGCCGCTTCGAGCTTCGGATCGGGGATCGGCACGGCCGAGATCAGCGCCTTGGTATAGGGATGCAGCGGCTCGGCATAGAGCCGGTCCGAGGGCGCGATTTCCATCACATTGCCGAGGTAGAGCACCATCACCCGGTCGGAGATATGCTTCACCACGCTCAGATCGTGGGCGATGAAGATCAGCGCCACGCCGGTCTCTTCCTGAAGCTGCATCAGCAGGTTGATCACCTGCGCCTGAATCGACACGTCGAGCGCCGAAACCGGCTCGTCGCAGATGATCAGCGTCGGGTTCACCACCAGCGCCCGCGCAATGCCGATGCGCTGGCACTGGCCGCCGGAAAACTCGTGCGGGTAGCGGTTGACGAGGTTGGGCAGGATGCCGACGGTGTCGAGCACATCGCGCACCTTCGCCTTCATCTCCTCGCCGCGCATCTTCGGAAAATGGGTCTTGAGCGGTTCGGCAACGATCTGACCGATGGTCATGCGCGGGTTGAGCGAGGCCAGAGGATCCTGAAAGATCATCTGCATTTCCTTGCGGTGCTTGCGCATATGGGCGGTGTCGAGCCCGACGAGTTCGTCGCCCAGCCACACCACATTGCCCCCCACAACCGGCGCCATCTGCATCACCGCGCGCGCCAGCGTGGACTTGCCGCAGCCGGATTCGCCGACGATGCCCAGCGTCTCGCCGGCGGCAAGCTCGAAGCTCACCCCGTCGACCGCCTTGAGCTTGCGCGGCTTCGTCCAGGGCCAGGCGCCCGGCTCTTTCACGTCGAACCAGACCTTGACGTCATCGACCTTCAGGATCGGGGCGGCGGTCGCGTCGTTCATGCCAGTTCCTCCAGGCTGCGGTGACAGGCGCGGGTGCGGGTCTTGTAGCCTTCGGCCAGTTGCAGTTTCGGCCGGTCGACCCAGCAGGCGTCGTCGGCAAATTCACAGCGCGGCACGAAGGGGCAGCCCGCGGGCATGTTCATCATGTTGGGCGGGTTGCCGGGGATGGTTTCCAGCGCCTCGGTTTCGCGGTCGAGCCGCGGCACGGCCTTGAGCAGGCCGAGCGTATAGGGATGCGTCGGGTGTTCGAAAACGGCTTCGGTGGTGCCGTGCTCCATCACCTGCCCGCCATACATCACCAGCGTCTCGACACAGCTCCCCGCGACCACCCCGAGGTCGTGGGTGATGAGGATGATCGCCATGCCGTATTCGCGTTGCAGATCGGCCAGCAGGTTCATGATCTGCGCCTGCACGGTCACGTCGAGCGCGGTGGTGGGCTCGTCGGCGATCAGGATGTCGGGCTGGCACAGCAGGCTCATGGCGATCATCACCCGCTGGCGCATGCCGCCGGAAAACTCGTGCGGATACATGGTGACGCGGGATTTCGCCTCCGGAATGCGCACCGCGTCGAGCAGGCGCACGCTCTCGGCAATCGCCGCCCTTTTCGACATGCCGCGGTGATGCACCAGCACCTCCGCCATCTGGTCGGAGACCTTGAGATAGGGGTTCAGCGAGGTCATCGGATCCTGGAAGATCATGGCGATCTTTTCCATGCGGATCCGGTTCATCTGCCGGCCGGAGAGGTTCAGGATCTCTTCGCCCTCCAGCTTCGCCGAGCCTGTGGCATGGCCGTTCTGGGCGAGCAGCCCGGTGATGCCGAACACCAGCTGGCTCTTGCCGGAACCCGATTCGCCGACGATGCCGAGGGTCTCGCCCTGGCGCAGATCGAAGGAGATCCGGTCGACCGCGGTGACGGTGCCGTCGGGCGTGTCGAAGCTGACCGAGAGGTCGCGGACTTCAAGAAGTTCAGTCATTTGGGCCTCACAATGGTTCTTCTAGCGGTCTTTCGGGTCGAAGGCGTCGCGCAGCCCATCGCCGATGAAGAAGAAGGCGAAGATCGAGATCACGAAGAAGCCGAGCGGAAAGAAGAGCTGCCACAGCGTGCCATAGCCCATGGTGCTGGTGCCCTCGGAGATCAGCGCCCCCCAGGAGGTCAGCGGTTCCTGCACGCCGAGGCCGAGGAAGGAGATGAAGCTTTCGGTGAGGATCATCTGCGGCACCAGCAGCGTGGCATAGACCACCACCACGCCGAGCAGGTTGGGCACGATATGGCGGCGGATGATGGTGAGGGTGGGCACCCCGGTGGCCACCGCGGCCTCGATGAATTCCTTGTTCTTGATCGACAGCGCCTGGCCGCGGACGATCCGGCTCATGTCGAGCCAGGCGGTGAGCCCGATGCCGACGAAGAGCATGGTGATCGAGCGGCCGAACACCACCAGCAGCAGGATCAGCACGAACATGTAGGGGATCGACATGGCGATATCGACAAACCGCATCATCGCATTGTCGATCCGGCCGCCGACGAAGCCGGCAATGGCGCCATAGGTGGTGCCGACGATCACCGCGATCAGCGCCCCCACGACCCCGACCATGAGGCTGATCTGGGTGCCTTGCACCACGCGGTTGTAGAGGTCGCGGCCCGAATCGTCGAAGCCGAAGTAATGGCCGTTGGCGAAGGACGGCCCGCCCATTTCCTTGACATTGCCGAGCACGTCCCAGTCGATGGTCTCGTTGTCCCAGGGGGAGAGGTGCTGGCCGAAGAAGGCGAAGGCCGTGACCAGCACCAGCACGATCAGCGAGACCATGGCGGCGCGGTTGCGCAGGAAGCGGGCGCGGGCGTCGGCCCAGAGCGAACGGCCCTTCACCTCGGCCATCTGCTGCGCCATCTCGGCGGTCTTGGGTTGTTGCGGGCTGATGGCCGCATCCATCGGATTGGTCATGCGCGCCTCCCTAGAGCCGGATCTTCGGGTCGATCCAGGCGTAGAGGATATCGACCACCATGTTGAACAGGATCGTCATCGAACCGAGCAGGAAGGTCAGCCCCATCATCACCGCATAGTCGCGGTTGAAGGCGGCGTTGACGTAGAAATACCCGATGCCCCCGGTGGAGAAGATCGAATCGATGATGAAGGAGCCGGTGACCATGCCCACGAAGGCCGGTCCGAGATAGGAGATCACCGGCAGGATCGCGGGCTTCAGCGCGTGGCGCCAGATGATGATATTGTCGGGCAGGCCCTTGGCGCGGGCGGTGCGGATGAAATTGGAGCGCAGCACTTCGAGCATCGAGGAGCGGGTGAGGCGGGCCACCGAGGCCATGTAGGAGGTGGAGAGCGCGATCACCGGCATGATGACATGGTTCCACTGGCCGCCGTTCCAGCCGCCCCCGGGCAGCCAGTTGAGCCAGAGGGTGAAGATCAGGATCAGGATCGGGGCCATCACGAAATTGGGCAGCACCTGCGCCCCGATGGTGATGCCCACCGCGAAATAATCCAGCAGGGAATTCTGCCGGATCGCCGCCGCAATGCCCAGCGCGCCCCCGACCACGATCGCCAGCAGGAAGGAAATGATCCCATAGGTGAGCGTCACCGGGAAGCCCTGGGAGATGATGTCGTTCACCGTGCGGTCCTTGTATTTGTAGGACGGGCCGAAATCGAATTCGGTGACGATGCCGGTGATGTAATTGATCAGCTGCTTCCAGGTCGGCTGGTCGAGCCCGTATTTGGCCTCGATATTGGCCAGCACCTGCGGCGGCAGCGGGCGTTCCGAGGTAAAGGGCCCGCCGGGCGCGAATTGCATCAGATAGAAGGATGCGATCAGCAGAACAAGCAACGTCGGAATGGCGACGGCGAGTCGCCGGATGATGAAGCTCAGCATTCAAAGGCCCCCGTAAATGCGGTGGACGCCGCGGGGTCTCCCCCGCGACGCCCGGTGGTTCGTCTAGCAGATCATTCGGCGACCTTGTAGAGGTCTTTCGAATACCAGTTCTGCTCCACGTTCTGCACCGGCCAGGAGCCGACGAGCGACGGGCTCATCATGAAGGCTTCGGCATAGAAGTAGATCGGAATGATCGGCATTTCCTCGGAGATGATTTCCTCGATCCGGGTGTAGTTGCCGCTCGGGTCGTCCATCGACTTGGCTTCGGCGAGCAGGGCATCGACTTCGGCGTTGGAATAGCCGGCATCGTTGTAGCCGGAGTTGGTTTCCACGAGGTCGAGGAAGGTCGAGGCCTCGTTGTAGTCACCGCACCAGGCGCCGCGGGCGATCTCGAAATCGTGGTCGCCACGGGTTTCGAGGAAGGTCTTCCACTCCTGGTTTTCGAGGGTCACCTTGACGCCCAGGTTCTGCTTCCACATCTGCGCCACGGCGATGGCCACCTTCTTGTGGGCCTCCGACGTGTTGTAGAGATAGGAGAAGGAGAGCGGGTTGCCGGGGCCGTAACCGGCCTCTTCCAGCAGTTCCCTGGCCCTGGCGTTGCGCTCTTCCTGGGTCCAGGTGCTGTAGGCCACCGCCGGCGGCTCGAAACCTGCGGTCGCGGTGGGGGAGAAGGTATAGGCCGGGGTCTGGCCGCCCTGAAGCACCTTGCCGACGATGATGTCGCGGTCGACGGCATAGGAAAGCGCCTGACGCACGCGCACGTCCTGGGTGGCTTCCGGGCCAAGGTCGGTCACGTTGAAGTTGAAGTAATAGGTGCACAGCTTCGGGAAGGAAATCGCGGCATCCGGGTATTCCGCCTTCAGCGCCGGATATTGCCCGGCGGGCACCTCGGTGCGGTCGAGTTCACCGGCGAGGAAGCGGGTCAGCGCCACGTTTTCATCGTTGATGACAAGGGCGGTGACCTCGTCGATGATGGTGTTTTCGTTGTCCCAGTATTTCTCGTTGCGCGACCGCACCGAGCGCTCCTGCGGCACGTGTTCGGTGAGCACATAGGCGCCGTTGGTCACGATATGCTCGGGCTTGATCCAGTCTTCGCCGAATTCGTCGATCACCCATTTCGGCGAGGGGAAGGCCGACGAATGGGTGGTGGTGAGCGGGAAATAGGACATCGGGCTTTCGAGCGTCACTTCGAGGGTGTGATCGTCAACCGCCTTCACGCCCAGCTCTTCCACCGGCTTCTCGCCATCGGTAACAGCCGCGCCGTTCCTGAGGTTCATCACCGCGATATACCACTGATAGGGCGAGGCGGTGTTCGGGTCGGCCAGGCGGCGCCAGGCATAGACGAAATCGCCCGCCGTCACCGGCTTGCCGTCGGACCACATGGCCTCGGGGCGCAGCTTGAAGGTATAGGTCAGACGGTCATCCGAAACCTCATGGCTCAGCGCCACGCCGGGCACGAGGTTGCCATCGGCGTCCTGGTTGTAGAGGCCTTCGAACAGGTCACGAACGATTTCCGAGCCGGTCACGTCCTCGACGATCTGCGGGTCGACGGAAGTGTGTTCGTCGAGCACGCGGTAGGTGAAGGTCTGGTCATCGGCGAGCGGCTTGCCGTTCGGTGCGGTCCCGGCGGCGAGCGCGGGGCTCGCGAGCGCCAGGGCAGACGCGAACAGCGCCGACTTGATGGAAATGTTCATGGGGTCGCTTCCTCTCTGTTCATGTTGATGCGCGCAGAACACCGTGGCGTGCAAGGGACTCAACTGCCCCTCGCGCGCATGGCGCGCAGTCTACTCCGACCACTGCGGAATGGACAACCGTTTCGCAAGACGCCCGGCCTCACCCCATGGACGGGATCAGGCCGGGGCAGGCCAGGGGGGGGCGGTTTCGCCGCCGGGGACGGGACAGGCCGGACACACAGCGATGTGAACGGCTTTGGCCTTGTGGAAAACCTTGCCAAACCCGAGGCCCCGTGTACATATCCCCGACGGACCCCGGCTCAAGGGAGAAAACATGCAGACCGACAATGTTGGAACCGACATCGTGACCGGCACCGCGACGGCAGGGCTTCCGCAGACGCTCGGGGCCCGCAACCCCGGCCGGGCGCTCGACATGGACTGGGTGATGCGCGCCCAGGCCAACCGTTCGGCGATCGAGAGGCGGGCCGGCAGCATCGGCGCCCGGCGCTCGGTGAAGGGCGACCATCAGGCGGCCTGGCTGCTGAAGGCGGTCAGCATGATCGACCTCACCACGCTTTCGGGCGACGATACGCCCGGGCGGGTGCGCCGCCTTGCCGCCAAGGCCCGCCAGCCGGTGCGCCCCGATCTGCTCGCCGCCCTCGGCATGGAGGGGCTGACCACCGCCGCGATCTGCGTCTATCACGAGATGGTGCCCACCGCCGTCGCGGCGCTTCAGGGCTCCGGCATCCCCGTCGCCGCGGTCTCCACCGGCTTTCCCGCGGGGCTCAGCCCCTACCGGCTGCGGATCGCCGAGATTGGCGAGAGCGTGCGGGCGGGGGCGGCTGAAATCGACATCGTGATCTCGCGCCGCCATGTGCTCACCGGCAACTGGCAGGCGCTCTACGACGAGGTCTGCGAGATGCGGGCCGAATGCGGCGAAGCGCATCTCAAGACCATCCTCGCCACCGGCGAGCTCGGCACCCTGCGCAACGTCGCCCGTGCCTCGCTGGTCTGCATGATGGCGGGGGCGGATTTCATCAAGACCTCCACCGGCAAGGAAAGCGTCAACGCCACATTGCCGGTCAGCCTGGTGATGATGCGGGCAATCCGCGACTATCATGAGCGCACCGGCCACCGGGTGGGCTACAAGCCCGCGGGCGGGATCTCGAAGGCGAAGGAGGCCCTCACCTATCTGGCGCTGCTGAAGGAAGAGCTGGGCGACGCCTGGCTCACCCCGGCGCTGTTCCGCTTCGGCGCCTCGTCGCTTCTGGGCGATATCGAACGTCAACTCGAACACCAGGTGAGCGGCCGCTATTCCGCCGCCTACCGCCACCCGATGGGATAGAAACATGCGTGTCGATCCGAAAGACTGGCCCGAAGCGGCCGACTTTTTCGAGGATTTCGTAGCTGGCCGGAGCCAACGCGCCGCGCGCTACAATTTCCTCTATGCCAGCGGCGAAATCCGCCAGAGCGGCGACGGCGAGAGGCTTTACATCGGATGGGCGGGCGCGCACGGGATCGAATTCGTCTACCGCCGCGACCGCGACGGGATCTGGGCGTTTCTGCCGGTCGAAGGCGAATACCGGCATATGGCCGACACGATCGACGCCTTTGTGAAAGGCTGGTCCTCGGGCCAGATCAGGGTGTGAGCAGATGACAGTCAGGGAGATATTCGACAGCATGGCCTGGGGCACCGCACCGGAGAGCGACGCCGAGGCGCAAGCCTGGCTGGAGGCGCATGAGCGCCGTTTCGGGCTGTTCATCGACGGCCACTGGACCGCGCCCGGCGACATGTTCGAGACCCGCAACCCGGCCAATGGCGCGCTGCTCGCCGAGCTCACCCGCGCCTCTTCCGACGAGGTCAACACCGCCGTCGCCGCCGCCCGCAAGGCCCAGCCGAAATGGGCCACGCTGTCGGGCCATGCGCGTGCGAAATATCTCTACGCCCTCGCCCGTCTGGTGCAGAAACACGCCCGCCTGCTCGCGGTGCTCGAAACCCTCGACAACGGCAAGCCGATCCGCGAAGCCCGCGATGTGGATGTGCCGCTGGTGGCGCGGCATTTCTACTATCACGCGGGCATGGCGCAACTGATGGAGCGCGAACTGCCCGACCGCGAGGCGCTCGGTGTCGCGGGGCAGATCATCCCGTGGAACTTCCCGCTGCTGATGCTGGCCTGGAAGGTCGCCCCGGCGCTCGCCATGGGCAACACCGTGGTGCTGAAACCGGCTTCTGCCACCCCGCTCACCGCGGCGCTGTTTGCCGATCTCACCCGCGAGGCGGGGCTGCCGCCCGGGGTGTTCAACCTCACCACCGGTCCCGGCCGCGTCGGCACCCAGCTTTGCGAACATCCCGAGATCGACAAGATCGCCTTCACCGGCTCCACCGAGGTCGGCCGCCATATCCGCAAGGTCACCGCCGGCACCGGCAAGGCGCTCACCCTCGAGCTTGGCGGCAAGAGCCCGTTCATCGTCTTCGACGATGCCGATCTCGACAGCGCCATCGAAGGGCTGGTGGACGCGATCTGGTTCAACCAGGGCCAGGTCTGTTGCGCCGGCTCGCGGCTTCTGGTGCAGGAAGGCATCGCCGGGCGGTTCCACGCGAAGCTCAAGGCGCGGATGGCGCGTTTGCGCGTCGGCGATCCGCTCGACAAGTCGATCGACATCGGCGCCATCGTCGACCGGGTGCAGCTTGAGCGGATCACCACGATGGTCGAGGCGGGCACAGCCGGGGGCGCGGGAGAAGCCGAGGTCTATCAGCCCCCCTGCACGCTGCCGGACCACGGCTGCTTCTATCCGCCGACGCTGATCACCGGCCTCAGCACCTCGGCGACCCTGATGCAGGAAGAGATTTTCGGCCCGGTGCTGGTCTCCACCACCTTCCGCACCCCCGCCGAAGCGGTGGCGCTGGCCAATGATACCCGCTACGGGCTGGCGGCCACGGTGTGGAGCGAGAACATCAACCTCGCGCTCGACGTGGTGCCGAAACTCGCCGCCGGCGTGGTCTGGATCAACACCACCAACGCTTTCGATGCCGCCGCCGGGTTTGGCGGCATGCGCGAAAGCGGCTTCGGGCGCGAAGGCGGCTGGGAAGGGCTCTTCGCCTACACCCGGGCCAGGGGCAAGCCCAGGGCTCTGACCCCGCTGGTCGCCAATCCGGCGCCGGAAAACGCCAAGGTCGATACGCTCGACCGGACGGCGAAGTTCTTCATCGGCGGCAAGCAGCTGCGGCCCGACGGCGGCTATTCGCGGGCGATCTGGTCAAAACGCGGCACGTTGCTGGGGCATGCGGGGCTTGCGACCCGCAAGGATCTGCGCAACGCCGTCGAGGCGGCGCGCAAGGCGGGTGCCTGGGCCGGGGCCAGCGCGCATCTGCGGGCGCAGATCCTGTTCTATATCGGGGAAAACCTCTCGGCCCGGGCCGAGGAGTTTGCCACCCGGATCAACGCCCTCACCGGCGCCCGCAACGGCGCCCGCGAGGTTGAGCTTGCGATCGAGCGGCTGTTCACCTGGGCCGCCTGGTGCGACAAACATGACGGCGCCGTGAAGCCGGTGCCGATGCGCGGCGCGGCGCTGGCGACCCATGAGCCGGTCGGGGTGATCGGCGCCTTCTGCCCCGACGAGGCGCCGCTTCTCGGCCTCGTCTCGCTGATGGCCCCGGCGATTGCCATGGGCAATCGCGTGGTGCTCGCCGCCTCACAGCCCTATCCGCTGGCGGCGACCGATTTCTATCAGGTGCTGGAAACCTCCGATCTGCCGCCAGGCGTGGTCAACATCCTCACCGGGTGGCATTCGGATTTCGCCAGCGCCCTGGCGGGGCATTTCGATGTGGACGCCGTCTGGGCGCATTCGGGCGCGGATATCTCGGCGCTGGTGGAGCATGAGGCGGCCGGGAACCTCAAGCGCACATGGGTCAACAATGCCCGCGCCCGCGACTGGTTCGGGCCGGAGGGTGAATCACGAGAATTTCTGCATCACGCCACCGAGGTGAAGACCATCTGGATTCCCTGGGGGGAATAGGGCCGCAAGCGGCCCTGCCTCCGGCGGGAGTATTGTTGCCAGGAAAAAAGGGGGTCGGCGCGCCGGTCGGGCCGTCTTGGAGGATATCGCGCAAAACCGGTTTCCACTTTTGCGCGACATGCTGGTTTGTGGTCGCATGTCGAAGAGCGCAAAACCGGTTTCCACTTTTGCGCGACATGCTGGTTTGTTGTCGCATGTCGAAAAGCGCAAAACCGGTTTCCACTTTTGCGCGACATGCTTTGTCAGATCAGATCACAAACTCCCCCTGCTCCATCACCGGCACCCGCGCGCCCGCGGCGGTCACGCCGGTGACCCGGATTTCCGGGCTGCCGATCATGCAATCGTGGTGGATCCGGCTCTGGTTCATCCCGGCCGCGGTGCGGTCGGCACCGGGGTCGAGGTTCATCGCATAGGCATTGCCGAAGGCGATGTGGCAGGCGGCGTTCTCGTCGAACAGGGTGTTGAAGAACAACACGCCCGAACGCGCGATCGGCGAGCTTTCCGGCACCAGCGCCACTTCGCCAAGACGGCTGGCGCCTTCGTCGGTGGCGAAATGGTTGCGCGCGACCTCGGCGTTTTTCTCCGCCTCGATCCGCACCGCGCGCCCCGCCTCGAAGGTGACCTCCAGCCCCTCGACGATGCTGCCGCCGATCACCGCGGGCTTGGTGAACACCGCGCGGCCTTCAGTACGGGACCGGTCGGGCATGGTGAACACCTCTTCGGTCGGCAGGTTGGGTGCATAGGCGGTGCCGTCGGGCAGGGTGTTGCCGCCGCCGACCCAGCGATGGCCGCGGGCCAGCCCGACGGTGAGGTCGGTGCCGCCGCCCTCGAAATGCAGCGCGTCGAAGCGGGCGGCGTTGAGCGCGTCGCGCCGCCGGGCAAGCTCGGCGAAATGCGCCTCCCACGCCGCAACCGGGTCGCCGGGCCGGTCGAGCCGCAGGGCCTCGAACACATGCTCCCAGAGCCGTTCGGCGGCGACGCCACGGGTGAGGCCGGGGAAGACCTGATGCGCCCAGCCTTCGGTGACGAAAGGCACGATCGACCAGTTCACCTTGCCGGAGGTGATGGCGTCGAGAAACGGCTTGCCGGCCACCGCCCGGGCGTTGTTGGCCCGCGCCACCCGGGCCGGATCCTGCCCGGCGAGCAGCCCCGGCGTGTCGCCCGCGATCGCCAGCCGCGCGGCGCCGTTCATCAGCGCGCCGGCGGCGGCGTCGAACAGCCAGCCCGGGGCCGCGTCGAGCGCGGCCTCGGTGCCATGGGTGAATTTCGCAAGCACCGCCGCATCGTCCGAATAGAGCGTGACCACATTGGAGGCCCCGGCTGCATAGGCGGCTTCGGTGATCCGGTTGGCCAGCGGACGCGCGCCGATATCGGCGGTCATGATCAATTCCTGGCCCGGCTTCAGCCCGAGGCCGAAGCCCACCGCGAGCGTGGCGAGGCGGTCGAGCTGGCTGTCGAAACCGATTTTTTCCATCAGCTGAACGCCGCCTCCAGCGCGATCTCGACCATGTCGCCGAAGCTCTGCTCACGCTGGTCTGAGGGGAGCGCCTCGCCGGTGACGAGGCTGTCGGAGACGGTGAGCACCGCCAGCGCCTTCACCCCGTAACGCGCGGCGAGGATGTAGAGTTCGGCGGCTTCCATTTCCACCGCAAGGGTGCCGTGACGCATCATCTGTTCGGTGAGATCGGGGCGTTCGTCATAGAACACATCCGAGGAATAGATCCCGCCCACATGAATACCCACCTTGTGCCGGGCCGCCGCCACATGGGCCTTTTGCAGCAGATCGTAATCGGCGCAGGGCGCGAAGTTCAACTCCCTGAAAATGCCGGTCGAGGGCGTGCCGAGGGTGGTGGAGGTCATTGCCAGCACCACGTCGCGCAGTTTCACGCTCTTTTGCATCGCGCCGCAGGAGCCGATGCGGATCAGCGTTTTCGCGCCGTATTCCTTGATCAACTCGTTGGCATAGATCGACATCGACGGCATGCCCATGCCGGAGCCCTGAATCGTTACCCGGTTGCCTTTCCAGCTGCCGGTGAAGCCGAACATGCCGCGGACTTCATTGACCAGTTCCGCGCTGTCGAGAAATTTCTCCGCGACCCAGCGCGCCCGATAGGGGTCGCCCGGCATGAGAACGGTTTCGGCGATCTGGCCGGGTTGGGCTCCGATATGGACGGTCATGGCTCAGGCTCCTTCTGCTTTTGCCCTGGACTATAACCCTTGCAGCAGTGGCGAACAGGGGGGATGTGTCTGCCGGGGCCGGAAAGGCCCGGACAAACACTGTCCGGTTGTGTGTGAAGGTTCGCGAAAAGCAAAACGGGGCCCGCAGGGGCCCCGGTTGCGTTTCGGAATAGTGTGTCTTCAGATCGCGAGATCGTCTTTCTGGCCGCCGGCTTCGAGATGTGCGGCCATCCAGCCCGGCGCGCGGCCGCGGCCCGACCAGGTTTGCTCCGGGTTGTTGGGGTTGCGGAATTTCGGAACAACCTTGGCGCGACCATCCCCACCCTTATTCGCACGGCGGGTGCGGGGCGCGGCGGCTTCGGCGGTGGCCTTTCCGGTCAGTTCGACGAGTTTGAACCCATGCGCTTTCGCGGCGGCCTCGGCGGCTTTTAAAGCCGCTTTCTTGTCCTTTGCATCAAGCGCCTTCAGGGCGCTGTCAACATTGTTGCGCAGCTTTTCGAGTTGCTTGCGCGTCATCTGCCTGAGTTCTGCTTTCATATGATTCTCCCTGGAAACGGGGCGATTAAACAAGTATTCATTCCCCCATATCAGGATTGATCCTCATTTTAAAGAGTTTCCTGAAAAAATTCGGATTGCAGGCCGAATAAACCCGGAGGCTGGTGGGCCCTGGGGGGAATGCATGGGGGGAAATCCCCGTTTTCGGGTTTCGCAAAACCCCGCAGAAACCGCGACGGGGCTTCACGACCGGGTTGCCTTGCCTATTCGGCAGCCCTTGCCCGCGGGTCGGCCAGTGTCACGATATCTTCCATGATCACGTTGAGCTCGAAATCCTTGGGCGTGTAAACCCGGGCAACCCCCATGGCACGCAGCCGTTCGGCATCGTCTTCCGGAATGATCCCGCCCGCGACCACCGGCACATGGCCAAGTCCGGCGGCGCGCATTCGCTGCATGAGATCCTTGATCAGCGGGATATGCGAGCCCGAAAGGATCGAAAGCCCGACCACATGGGCCTCGTCGCGCAGGGCGCTTTCGACGATCTCTTCGGGGGTGAGGCGAATGCCCTCATAGGTGATGTCCATGCCGCAATCGCGGGCACGCGCGGCGATCTGTTCGGCGCCGTTGGAATGGCCGTCGAGCCCCGGCTTGCCGACCACGAATTTAAGCCGCCGTCCCAGCGCGTCTGAAACCGCATCGACCCGGGCGCGTATTTCGTCGAGCCCTTCGGTGCGGTTCGACGGGTTTTGCGAGACCCCGGTGGGGCCGCGGTATTGGCCAAAGATGCTGCGCACGGCATCGCCCCATTCACCGGTTGTGGCACCGGCTTTCGCGGCGGCGATGGAAGCGGGCATGATATTCTCGCCCGACCTTGCGGCGCGGCGCAGGTTTTCAAGCGCGGCCGCAACCGTGCTTTCATCGCGCCCGGCGCGCCAGGCTTCGAGACGGGCGATCTGGTCGGCCTCCGCCTCGGGGTCGGCGACCATGATCGCCTCCGGGCCGGAGGTGAGCGGCGAGGGAGCGTGTTCGGTCCAGCGGTTGACGCCGACCACGGTGGTCTCGCCCGCCTCGATCCGGGCAATCCGCTCGGCATTGGACTCCACCAGCCGCGATTTCATGTAGTCGATCGCCTCCATCGCGCCGCCCATGGCGTCGATCTGGGCAAGCTCGGCCCGGGCGCCCGCCTTCAGCGCCTCCACCTTGGCGTCGATGGCGGGGTTGCCGTCGAAAATATCGTCGAATTCCAGAAGGTCGGTCTCATAGGCGACGATCTGCTGCATCCTCAGCGACCATTGCTGGTCCCATGGCCGGGGCAGCCCCAGCGCCTCGTTCCAGGCGGGCAGCTGAACCGCGCGGGCGCGGGCCTTTTTCGAAAGCGTGACCGCCAGCATTTCGAGAAGAATACGATAGACGTTATTCTCCGGCTGCTGTTCGGTGAGGCCCAGCGAGTTGACCTGCACCCCGTAGCGGAACCGGCGGAATTTGGGCTCTTCGACGCGGTAGCGCTCGCGGGTGATCTCTTCCCAGAGATCGACAAAGGCGCGCATCTTGCACATCTCGGTAATGAACCGGATGCCTGCGTTCACAAAGAAGGAAATACGCCCCACCATCGCCGGGAAGTGTTCTGCCGGCACCTTGCCGCGCAGATCGTCGAGCACTGCGGTGGCGGTGGCGAGGGCAAAGGCGAGCTCCTCCTCGGGGGTCGCGCCGGCCTCCTGCAAATGGTAGGAACAGACGTTCATCGGGTTCCATTTCGGCAGATGCTCGCGGGTATAGGCGGCGACGTCTGTAATCATCCGCAGCGAGGGTTTCGGCGGGCAGACATAGGTGCCGCGCGAAAGATATTCCTTGATCAGGTCGTTCTGCACCGTGCCCTGAAGCTTCGAGACATCGGCGCCCTGTTCCTCGGCCACCGCGATATAGAGCGACAACAACCACGGCGCGGTGGCGTTGATCGTCATCGAAGTATTCATCTTCTCGAGCGGGATCTGGTCGAACAGGGTGCGCATGTCGCCCAGATGCGCCACCGGCACGCCGACCTTGCCGACCTCGCCGCGCGACAGCACATGGTCGCTGTCATAGCCGGTCTGGGTGGGCAGATCGAAGGCGATCGACAGGCCGGTCTGGCCCTTGGCGAGGTTGGTGCGGTAGAGCGCATTCGAGGCCCTGGCGTTGGAATGGCCCGCATAGGTGCGGAACAGCCAGGGACGGTCTTTGTGCGGCATCTCGGTCATGGCGGACTCGCTCTCATGTTGCGGTGCAGCATTTTGCGACAAGCAAGAAAATTTCTCAAGCATTATTGCTGCCGGAATAACATTGCGCCATGGCCCGCCGCCTCCTTTTCCGGCCGCCCGCCCGATCCACCGCTTTACCCTGCGGTCAAATGGTGAGAATTTCGCCCCATGACTCGCATGGTCGAATTGCCGCTCTGGGCGCTGGTGCTCATTCTCGCTTTTGCGGCTGTCACCTTCGCATCGCATTTCCTGTTTCCTTCGGTGCGCTGGTTTTTCCGCAAACGGCTGGAACGCGCGGTGGCGGAGCTCAACACCCGGCTTACCCGGCCGATCGAGCCCTTCAAGCTGGCCCGCCGCCACGACATGATCCAGCGGCTGATCTACGACCCCGAAGTCTCGAAGGCGATCGCCGAACATGCCCGGGCCGAAGGCGTGCCCGACGAGGTTGCTTTCGAAATGGCGCGCCGCTACGCCCGCGAAATCGTGCCGCGGTTTTCGGCTTTCGTCTATTTCGGGCTGGCGATCTGGCTGGCCAAGGTTCTGAGCCGGGGCTTCTACCGGGTGCGGCTCGGCGCTTTCGACGAAGCCGGGCTGGAAAGCATCGACCCGCAAGCCACCGTGGTCTTCGTGATCAACCACCGCTCCAACATGGATTACGTGCTGGTCACATGGCTCGCGGCGGAGCGCTCGCATCTGTCCTACGCGGTGGGCGAATGGGCCCGCACCTGGCCGCTTTCGGTTCTGATCCGGGTGATGGGGGCCTATTTCATCCGCCGCCGGAGCCAGAATGCGCTCTATCGCAAGGTGCTGTCGCGCTATGTGCAGATCTCCACCGCGGGCGGCACCACACAGGCGATATTTCCCGAAGGGGGCCTCAGCCTCAACGGTGCGGTGGGGGCGCCGCGGATGGGGCTCATGAGCTACATGGTCGAGGATTTCGTGCCGGGTGAATCGCGTGATGTGGTTTTCGTACCGGTTGCGCTCAACTACGACCGGGTGATCGAGGACCGCGTTCTGGTGGCCGCCGACAAGGCCGGAACCCGGAAGTTCAGGCTCCGCTTCATCGACGCGGCGAAACATGTCTCGACCCATGCGTTGCAGCGCCTCACCGGGCGGTTCCAGCGTTTCGGCTATGCGTCGGTCAGCTTCGGGCAGCCGCTGTCGCTCGCCGGTTTCGTCCGCAGCCACCCGGAGGCGGCGGACCATCCTGCCGGGCCGCTCGCCCGCGAGCTGATGACCCGGATCCGCGCGGCGGTGCCGGTGCTTCCGGTGCCGGTGGCGGCGGCGGTGCTTCTGGAGCAGGACGGGCGCAGCCGCGACGAGATCGCCGCGCGCTTTGCGGAACTGGTGGCGGGGCTGGAGGCCAGAGGGGCCCATGTGCACATGCCGCGCGCCGGGATCGACGAAGCGGTGGGTTTTGCGCTGCGGCATCTGGAATTGCGCAAGCTGGTGCGGCGGGAAGGCGCGGGCTTTGCCGTCAATCCCGCCGACAGGGCGCTGCTCAGCTATTACGCCAACACCATTGCCCATCTGTCACCCGACATTCCGGCCCCCGAACCGCAAACGGTTCCCGAAGGCGCTCCGGCGGATTGATCCCCAGGGGCGGACTTTGGGGGCGACATAAAATTACCAACGAAGCCGCGTATCTTGTTGCATTCTTGCTTGCCTGTTCGTAATGCTGCATCAGCAGCCACGATTCTGCGTCGCGGCAAAGACCAGGCTAAGGACGGGATAGATCCATGGTTCTCGAATACGACGCCCCGAAGAAAGACCTCTACGAGATCGGCGAGATGCCCCCGATGGGCCATGTGCCGAAGCAGATGTACGCCTGGGCGATCCGCCGCGAGCGCCAGGGCGAACCCGACAAGGCGATGCAGCTCGAGGTGGTCGACGTGCCGGTGCTCGACAGCCACGAGGTGCTGGTGCTGGTGATGGCCGCGGGGGTGAATTACAACGGCATCTGGGCCGGTCTCGGCGTGCCGGTGTCGATGTTCGACGTGCACAAGCAGCCCTACCACATCGCCGGGTCCGACGCGTCGGGCATCGTCTGGGCGGTGGGCGACAAGGTGAAGAACTGGAAGGTGGGCGACGAGGTCGTGATCCACTGCAACCAGGACGATGGCGACGACGAGGAATGCAACGGCGGCGATCCGATGTTTTCGCCCTCGCAGCGGATCTGGGGCTATGAAACCCCGGACGGTTCCTTCGCCCAGTTTACCAATGTCCAGGCCCAGCAGCTTCTGCCGCGCCCCATGCACCTCACCTGGGAAGAAAGCGCCTGCTACACGCTGACGCTCGCCACCGCCTACCGGATGCTCTTCGGTCACCGTCCGCATACGCTGAAGCCGGGCCAGAACGTGCTGGTCTGGGGCGCTTCGGGCGGTCTCGGCACCTATGCGATCCAGCTGATCAACGCCGCCGGCGGCAATGCGATCGGGGTGATCTCCGACGAGGACAAGCGCGATTTCGTGATGAGCCTCGGTGCGAAGGGGGTGATCAACCGCAAGGATTTCAACTGCTGGGGTCAGCTCCCGACGGTGAATACCCCCGAATACAAGGACTGGTTCAACGAAGCGCGCAAGTTCGGCGCGGCGATCTGGGAGTTTACCGGCAAGGGCAACAATGTCGACATCGTCTTCGAACATCCGGGCGAGGCGACCTTCCCGGTGTCGTCCTTCGTCTGCAAGAAGGGCGGCATGGTGGTGATCTGCGCCGGCACCACCGGGTTCAACTGCACCTTCGACGTGCGCTATATCTGGATGCACCAGAAACGCCTGCAAGGCTCGCATTTCGCCCATCTCAAGCAGGCCGCCGCCGCCAACAAGCTGATGATCGATGGCAAGATCGACCCCTATATGTCGGAGGTTTTCCCCTGGGCCGAGATCCCGGCGGCGCATATGAAGATGTATCGCAACGAGCACAAGCCGGGGAACATGTCGGTGCTGGTGCAGGCGCCGACAACCGGGCTCAAGACGCTGGAAGAGGTGCTTGAAGCCAGGGGGTGATCCGGGCTGCATGACGGGCATTCCGACCCCCGGCCTCGCGGTCGGGGGTCTCTTTTTGTTCCGACTTTCATCGAATCTTAAGGGCTGGGCGCTAGATATGTTCGTGAGATGTTCGTTCCGCCCTTTAGGCTGTGGGCCGTTCCGCCTTGGGGGCCGGGGGCGGTTTCGCCCTAGGGGCTGGGGGCCGTTCCGCCCCGGGGGCCGGGGGCGATGCAGACAAAGAAGGAAGATGAAATGCGCAAGGATTGGATCATCGACGTGCTGGGCGACCTCAGGGCCTTTGCCGAGACCAACGGGTTGGAGGCAACCGCCGCCGGGCTCGAAGATGCGATGCTGGTCGCGCTGGCCGAAACCGCGTCGATCGGCCGCCGCCGCGCCATGGCCATGGCAGAGGCGGTGCCCGCTGGCCCTGCCCGGAGGGGCGGCAACGTGACCGAATTGTTTGCCTCGAGGATCTGACGCCCGGGGGCTGTGGCCGGGCGCCCTGGCATCGCGTATTTCTGCCAGGAAAATGGGGGCGCGCCCGGACCCGGGGCGGAGACGTCTGCGAGCGCTTCTCGGGCCTGGCTGGGGATTTGCGGCGCGCGGCCGGGCTTCGGCAAATTCCGGTGGGCGCGTTTCCCGGGGTTTTGCCCGGGCGTGGGCCGGGATAGGGTCGCGCCATGACCCTGCCGAACATCCGCTTTTCCGAAGACCAGGCCGAGGCCCATGACCGCGTGGCGGAGCTTCTGCGCGGGGCCGGGGTCGATATCGACGACGGCACGACGCGGCCCGCGGGGCGCGGCTCGGGCGTGCTTGCGGTGGTGGGCAAGGCGGGGTCGGGCAAGACGCTCCTGTTGGCGGAACTGACCCGGGCGCTTGTCGAGGCCGGGGTCGAGACCGTCTCGGGCGACTGGGAAGGCAAGCACGCGCCGGGGCGGCGGACGCTGGCGATTCTGGCGCCGACCAACAAGGCGGCCTCGGTGTTGCGCCATCGCGGCGTGCCCGCGACCACGATCCACCGCATCCTCTACACCCCGGTCTATGCGCCGGAATACGAGGCCATTGCCGAATGGCTGGACGGGCAGGGGGAGCGGCCGGAGGTCGAGGGGCTGGCGCCGGAGGCGCTCGACCGGGCGCAGGCATTTTACCAGAGCAACAAGTCGATCCCCGGGGCGTTGATGGCCGCGGGGCTGCGGGGCTCGGATTTCATCGCCGGGTGGAAGCGGCGCGAGGATCCGCTCGACATCGGGTTTGTCGATGAAAGCTCGATGCTGGACGAGAAACAATTCGAAGATCTGCAGGAGATCTTCCCGGTGCTGGTGCTGTTCGGCGATCCGGCGCAGCTGGCGCCGGTCGGGCAATCCGGCGAGATGGTGTTTGACGGGTTCGGCGACGCGACCAAATGTGTCTTGCACCGGGTTCACCGCCAGTCGGACGACAACCCGATCCTCGATCTTGCCCATGCGCTGAGCGACCCGGGGCTGGATTTCGACGGGTTCGAACGGATGATCGACACCGCGGCGGCGGCGGACGACCGGGTGCAGCGCGCGCCGCGGGTCAATGCCGACATGATGGCCCGGTCGCCGGTGCTGGTCTGGCGCAACAAGACCCGCATCCGTCTGATCCATGCTTTCCGCGCCGCGCACAACGCGCCCGAAAACCGGTTGCGCGCCGGGGAGCCGCTGATCTGCGACGGGATCGAGCTGCCGTTGAAACACCGCAAGCGGCGGCTGGAGCTTGAGGCAAAGGGGCTGATCAAGGGGGCGCAGGCGGTGTTTCTGGGCGAAGGGCGCAAGCCCGGGTTTTCGCGGCTGCATCTGATCGGGGCCGAGGCGCCGCGGATCTCGGTGGCCTCGATCGTAAAGATCGAGAAGCCCGACGAGGAGGAGCCGTTCATCCCCTTCGCCGCCACCATGGGGGCGACCTTCCTGCATGGGGCGGCGGTGACGATCCACAAGGGGCAGGGGTCGCAATGGCCCGAGGTGCAGGTCTTTGCCCCCGATCTTTACGCGGCGGCGCGGTCGGGGCGGGTCGAGGCGGGGATCCCGCTGTGGAAGCGGCTGGCCTATGTGGCGATCACCCGGGCCGAGACCCGGTTGCACTGGGTCACCCGCTATGCGCTGGCGCGGCCGTCGGAACCGCTCGGCACCGGCGATCTCACGGTGCCGGCGGCGCCTTTGACTTTGGAGCAACCAGATGGCTAGCATTCTCATCACCGGGGCGAGTTCCGGGATCGGCGCCGCAGTGGCGGAGCGGTTTCTGGCCGAGGGCTGGCAGGTGGGGCTGGTGGCGCGCCGCGCGGCGCGGCTTGAAGCGGTGGCGGGGGGCCGGGCGAATGCGCGGGTTTTGCCCGCCGATGTCACCGATGCGGGCGCGGTGGAGCGGGTGTTTGCCGATTTCGTGGCCCGGGCCGGACGGATCGACGTGTTGTTCAACAATGCCGGGATCTTCACCGCGCAGGCGCCGATCGACGAGGTCTCGCTTGAGGACTGGCGGGCGGCGCTCGCGGTGAATCTCGACGCGATGTTTCTTGCCGCCCGCGCCGCTTTCGGCCAGATGCGCCGGCAGGTGCCGCAGGGCGGGCGGATCATCAACAACGGGTCGGTTTCGGCCCATGTGCCGCGTCCCGGCTCGGCGACCTATACCACCACCAAACACGGGGTTACCGGGCTGACCCGGGTGCTCAGCCTCGACGGCCGGCCGTTCGACATCGCCTGCGGCCAGATCGACATCGGCAATGCCGCCACTGAGATGGTGGCCGAGCTCGGGGCGCGGGCGGAGGCCATGGGCGAAGCGCCGCCGCCGACCATGGATGTGCGCCATGTGGCGGAGGCCGTGTGGAACATGGCCAGCCTGCCGCTCGAGGCGAATGTGCAGTTCATGACGCTGATGGCGACGAAGATGCCCTATATCGGGCGCGGGTGAGGGCGGGGGCCTCCCCGGTCCCCCCCCCCCGGTCCCCCGGTCTTCCCCGACCCCCGCACCCGGCCTCAAACGGGCCGCTTCAGAACCATTGCCCCGGCTCCATCAGCCCGAGATCGAGCAATTGCTGCGAGGTCCACTCCAGCGGGACCGAGTTGCGCCAGAGGAAGCCGGGAATGCCGTGCCGGCTGGCCGGGTTGGTCTTCAGCGCCTTGGCGGTGCGGAAGCTCACGATGGCGGCGGTGAGGTTGTGATGCCATGGGCAGGCACAGGTGTTGTATTCCTCGTCCGTGAAGGTGTGGTCGGGGCGCAGGCGCAGCCCGGGCTTTGCCCGGAACAGCGCGATCCGGTCGATCCGGCGCCGGGCTTCGGGCACATGGTCCTCGAAGCGCCACTTGAGCCCGCCGAAGACGTCGTACTGGCGCTCTTTCACATGGCCGGTGGCGGGATCGGTGCGGGCGAGCGCGTAATAGGCGGCCTTGTCGATGAAGGCGGCGTCAAGCGAGACCGCATCGGGAAAGCGGCTGAGGTCGTCGGCATAGGCGTCGACCACATAAGCCAGCATCGCGTCGCGCCGCTCGCTGCTGTGGAAGGCAAGCATTTCGCCGATGCTGCGGGTCTCGCAGAACGGGAAGAACAGGTATTCGGCATTGTAGCAATAATAAAGCCATTGCCCCGGCGCGGCCCCGATCACCGCATCCACCGCGCGTTCGAGCGCGCCGGTTGCCGCGGTGTCGTAGTCGATCCGGGCGAGCGTGGCCTCAAGCGCGGGGTCGAGACCGACTTCCGGGTCCGCGAACAGCAGAATTGCGGCGAAGCCCCGGGCCTGGTGATGGCGGATGGTGCTGTCGATCCCGGCCAGATCCTCGACGAAGATCATTGCCACCGGTCCGGCCGCGAGCGCGGTCCGGCCGCGGGCGAGGAAATCCCTGAGTGATCGGTAGCGCATGGGTGCTCCTGTGGCCTCGCGCCGGAGCCTCCCCCATCCGGCCGGCCATTGCAAGCTGCCCGCCCGTTGCGGAGACAGTCAGAACCTGCCCGCCGTTGCGGAAACAGTCAGAACCTGCCCGCCGTTGCGGAAACAGTCAGAACCTGCCCGCCGTTGCGGGCGGGGGGGCAATCCTGTATGACCCGCCCCTGATCCTGCGGGAGTGCGACCCATGACCGATGCGAAGAAACTCTTCATCCGCACCTATGGCTGCCAGATGAATGTCTATGACAGCGAGCGCATGGCCGAAGCGCTGGCGGCGGAAGGCTATGTCGCCACCGACCGCCCGGAAGACGCCGACATGATCCTGCTCAACACCTGTCACATCCGCGAGAAGGCGGCGGAGAAGGTCTATTCGGAGCTCGGCCGCTACAAGCCGCTGAAGGCGGCGAAACCCGATCTGAAGATCGGCGTGGCGGGCTGCGTCGCCCAGGCCGAGGGCGAGGAGATCGTCGCCCGCCAGCCGATGGTCGACCTCGTGGTGGGGCCGCAGACCTATCACCGGCTGCCGGAAATGGTGGCCAGGGCGGGGCGGGGCCAGAAGGCGGTGGACACCGAGTTTCCCGCCGAAGACAAGTTCGACGTGCTGAACAGACGTCCGAAGGCCCGGCGCGGGCCGACGGCCTTTCTCACGGTTCAGGAGGGGTGCGACAAGTTCTGTGCCTTCTGTGTCGTGCCTTACACCCGTGGTGCCGAGGTGAGCCGGCCGGCGGCGCGCATTCTGCGCGAGGCGCGGGATCTGGTGGCACGCGGGGTGCGCGAGATCACCCTTCTGGGGCAGAACGTCAACGCTTACCACGGGGCCGGGGAGGGCGGCGACGTGACGCTTGCCGGGCTGATCCGGGCGCTGGCCGAAATCGACGGGCTCGAGCGCATCCGCTTCACCACCTCGCATCCCAACGACATGTCGGACGACCTGATCGCCGCCCATGGCGAGGTCGGCAAGCTGATGCCCTATCTGCACCTGCCGGTGCAATCGGGCTCGGACCGGATTCTGAAGCGGATGAACCGCGGCCATACGGCGGAAGAGTATATCCGCCTGATCGAACGCATCCGCGCCGCCCGGCCCGACATTCTGATCTCGGGCGATTTCATCACCGGCTTCCCGGAGGAGACCGAGGCCGATTTCGAAGACACCATGGCGCTGATCCGCGAAGTCCGCTACGGCCAGGCGTTTTCGTTCTGCTATTCGCCGCGTCCCGGTACGCCGGCGGCGGAGCGCGCGCAGGTCGACGCGGCGGCGGCCAGTGACCGGTTGCACCGGCTTCAGGCGCTGATCAACGATCAGGCCCGGGCGGTGATGGAGGCAATGGTGGGCCGCGAGCTTGGGGTGTTGTTCGAGAAACCGGGGCGGTGCCCCGGGCAGATGGCAGGCAAGTCCGACTATCTGCACGCGGTTCATGTCGAGGCGCCGGGGATCGGACGGGGCGCGCTTGCGCGGGTCAGAATCACCGCCGCGGGGCCAAATTCGCTCACCGGGGAACTTGCCTGAGTTGCGCGTCGAAACCGGCGCGGTTTCAGGCTATTCTGTATTTGTCCTCATTTTGTCCATAGTTTTGTCCACATAATTCCACATGGTGGACACAATTTGTTCGCAATGGCGAAACGAATTGCACGATCAAAACATTTACTTGCCGCGCGGGGGCGGTTTACCATGAAACTGATGCAACGAAGCCGCGAGGGTTCGCGGCAGTCAGGGGGTAGTCTTGTACAATCGGACAGTTTCTTGGGCGAAGACGGGTGCAGCCGCTGCCACGCTGGCACTCGCCTCTCTCGCCGGCCTGGCTGCGCCTGCTACGGCGCAGGAGCAGGTGACCGTGACCAACACCGTCGACTGGGGCCTGTGGGTCGACCCGGACGGCTGTATGCACTGGTGGAGCGATGGCGGCTTCGAGGGCTATATGACCCCGCGGCGCGACCCGAAGACCGGCCAGCACATGTGCCTCAAGCGCAACACCTGCGCGGTGCCCAACACCGACGTGCTGTTCGCAACCGACAGCGCGCAACTGACGGCCAGCGGCAGGCAGTGGGTCAGGGAGTTCTTCGCCTCCGCCGGGGCCTTTGCCTATGCCGTCTATGGCCATACCGACAGCCGCGCTTCGGCCTCCTACAACCAGCGCCTGTCGCAGCGCCGCGCCGAAGCGGTCGCCGCGGAAGCCCGCGCGCAGGGTGCCGTGATCGAGCGGGTGGCGGGGTTTGGCGAAAGCCGGCCGGTGGCGCCCAACGATTCGGCTGCAAACATGCAGAAGAACCGCCGTGTTGAAATCATCTGCTACAGGTATCCGCAATGACGAAGGAATTCATGCTGCTCGCGCTCATCGCGCCGCTCGCCCTGGCGGGCTGCCAGTCCACCACCTACCACGGTGGCCAGCCGAAGCTTCTGGCCCGCTCTACCGATACCGCCTGGGGGGACGCTGCCGGTCCGCGCAATGGCATTGCCGCGGTGGCGGTCACGCCGGATGGCTGCGAAGCCTGGCTGATGGATGAAGGCGTCGAAGGTTATGCCTCGACCCGCTCCGACCCGCGCACCGGCCTGCCGGTCTGTTCCGACCGGATCCCGCAGGGTTCGGTGATCGGCAATCCGGGCATCTCGCACGATTACCCGGATTATCTGCCCTGATCGCGGGGTCGACCGGCGCAACCATGGCCGCGGGCGCTGGCGCCCGTGGCCTTTTGCGTGTCAGTCCCGGGAAATCTGCGGCTTCGGGGCTTCTCCGGTCTTGAATGCGCGCCCGGCACTGTGCACCTTCGCGGTTTGAACGCGTGTTTTAGGGAGCGACCCTTGGGCAAAGATGCCTTGATCCCCCCGCCGGAGAGCGGCGACAGAGCCGGGACCATCCTCGAATTCACCGACAACCGCCTGCTGATCGACCTTTGCGGCCAGTTCGACCGCAACCTCGCCCAGATCGAGCATCAGCTCGAGGTGCAGATCCTGCGCCGCGGCAATCAGGTGACGGTGCATGGCGCGCGCGAGGCCCGCGACCTCGCCGCGGCGGTGTTGCAGGCGCTTTATGCGCGGCTGGAGGCGGGACGGGTGATCGAGGCGGGCGACATCGACCGCGAGATCCGGCTTGCCAGCAGCGGCGAAATGCGGCCCCGGGAGCGCGCGGATGCGGGCGGGACGCCGGTTGGAGACGGCGGCCGGATCGAGATCGTGACCCGCAAGAAGCGCGTCGAGCCCCGCAGCGCGGCGCAGGCGGCTTATGTCCGCACCCTGTTCGACAAGGAGCTTGCCTTCGGCATCGGCCCGGCGGGCACCGGCAAGACCTACCTGGCCGTTGCCGTCGGGGTGAACATGTTTCTCGGTGGCCATGTCGACCGCATCATCCTGTCGCGCCCCGCTGTCGAGGCGGGGGAGAAGCTCGGCTACCTGCCCGGCGACATGAAGGACAAGGTCGACCCCTACATGCAGCCGCTCTACGATGCGCTGAACGATTTTCTGCCGGGCAAGCAGGTGGCGAAGCTGATCGAGGAAAAGCGCATCGAGATCGCGCCGCTGGCCTTCATGCGGGGGCGGACGCTGTCGAACGCCTTTGTCGTGCTCGACGAGGCGCAGAACGCCACCACCATGCAGATGAAGATGTTTCTCACCCGGCTGGGGGAGGGGTCGCGGATGGTGGTGACCGGCGACCGCAGCCAGGTGGATCTGCCGCGTGGGGTGTTTTCGGGGCTGCGCGAGGCGGAGCAGTTGCTGAAGGGGGTCGAGGGCATTGCCTTCAGCTATTTCACATCGCGGGACGTGGTGCGCCATCCGCTGGTGGCGCGGATCATCGACGCTTATGACGGGGCGGAACCGCGGTGATTTGTCGGGGGCTATATCCTCCGGCCGCCCCCGGTTGTTTCCGGAACGAAGAAGACCATCGAAGATGATAGTGGATGTGATCATTGAAGAGCCGCGCTGGGAGGCGGTCGGGCTGTCGGATCTGGCGGAGCGGGCCTGTGGGGCGGCCTTGGCGCATCTGGGGGTCGAGGGGGCGGAGATTTCGCTGCTGGCCTGTGGAGATGAGCGGATCGCCGGTCTGAACAGCGATTTTCGCGGCAGGCCCGCGCCGACCAATGTGTTGTCCTGGCCTTCGGAGGAGCGCGGCGCGGATGAGCCCGGCGGGGCACCCGAACCGCCGCAGGATCCCGAGCTTGGCGACATCGCCATCGCCTATGAGACCTGCGCCCGCGAGGCGGCGGCGGCGGGCAAGCCCATGGGGGAGCATGTGACCCATCTTCTGGTGCACGGAACCCTGCATTTGTTGGGTTATGACCACATCCATGACAAAGATGCGTGTTTGATGGAGGCGCTGGAGGTGGAAATACTTGGCAAGTTGGGGCTTGCCGACCCATATGAGTCCGAGAGCGGGTGATCCCGCCTCATGACCGGTACCATTGGAAGGAAAGATGGGAGACAGCAGCGAAGGTTCCCCTGGCGCGGCGCGTGGCGCGCTGAAGGAGGGGGAAAGCAAGCCCGCCCGATTGTTGGGGCGGCTCATCGGCGCCCTGAGCCCCGGCGAGGCCGGGGAGGCGGAGGTCGACATTCCGGCGCTGGCGGGCGCGACGCCGATCCAGGATGCGCCGGGAATGCTGAACCTGCGGCGGATGCGCGTCGAGGATGTGATGCTGCCGAAGGCAGAGATCGTTTCGGTGGCGGAGGATATTTCCAAGGACGATCTGGTGGAGGTGTTCCGTTCGTCGGGGCTCAGCCGGGTGCCGGTGTTTCGCGGCACGCTCGACAGCCCCGTGGGCCTCGTGCATCTGAAGGATCTGGCGCTGCGGCACGGGTTCAACGGCGACCGCAGCAAGGCCTATGACCTTGCGAAGATCCTGCGGCCCCTGCTGTTTGCGCCGCCGTCGATGCCGATCGGGGTGTTGCTGTCGAAGATGCAGGCCGAGCGCACCCATATGGCGCTGGTGATCGACGAATATGGCGGGGTCGACGGGCTGGTGACCATCGAGGATCTGATCGAACAGGTGATCGGCGAGATCGAGGATGAACACGACCTCGAGGAGGGCGCGCTCTGGGTGCAGGAGGCGGCGGGCAGCTATCTTGCCGAGGCGCGGGCGCCGCTCGAGGAATTCGAGGCCGGGACGGGGCTGCGGCTCAGTGGTTATGATGAGGATGACGAGGAGATCGACACGCTCGGCGGTATCGTCTTCCTCTATGCCGGGCATGTGCCCACAAGGGGCGAGGTGATCCTGCACCCCAACGGGGTCGAGTTCGAGGTGGTCGATGCCGATTCGCGCCGCATCAAGCGGCTGCGGGTGCGGCTGCCCGAAGCGGCGGCGGATGCCGGCTGATCCGGTGATGGCCCGGGCGGGTGCGCGAGTCGTGGCGTGGCTCGCGGCGGGCCGCTCGCGGCAAGTGGGCGCGGGCTTTCTGGCGGGGCTGCTGGCGGCGCTGGGGCAGGCGCCCTACGGGCTCTGGCCGGCGGCGCTCGCGGGGCTGGCGCTGGGCCATGGGATCCTCACCCTCGCGGGCAGGGCGGGGCGCGCCGCATGGATCGGCTGGGGGGTCGGGCTTGGCTATTTCGGCCTGACTTTGGGGTGGATCGTCCACCCCTTTCTTGTCGATGTTGCACGCCACGGCTGGATGGCGCCCTTTGCCTGGGGGCTGATGGCGGGCGGCATGGCGCTGTTCTGGGCGGCGGGTTTTGCGCTGGCGTACTGGCTCACCCCCGGCGGGCGCGGGCGCTGGCTGGCCCTTGCGGCGGCACTGGGGGCGGCGGAGCTGTTGCGGGCGCATCTGTGGACCGGCTTTCCCTGGGGCGGGCCGGGGCTTGCCTGGATCGACACGCCGGTGGCCCAGCTTGCGCGGTACATCGGGGCCTTCGGCCTCTCGGTGCTGAGCTTCGCGGCGGCGGGGTTGCTCGCCGGGGCGGTGCGGCGCCGCCGGGCGCTGCCGCTGGCCGCCTTCGGCGCCGGGCTTGCGCTCGCCTTCGGCGCGGGCTGGGTCGCCGGTGGTCTGGCAGATGCGGGCGGCGTGCCGGAGCGGGCGGGGTTGGCGCGGGCGGAGCCCGCGCGGTTGCGTCTGGTCCAGCCCAACGCGCCGCAACATCTGAAATGGGATCCCGACTGGATCTGGACGTTTTACGACCGCGCGGTCGCGCTGACCCGCGCCCCCGCCGACGGGCCGCCGCCGGATCTGGTGATCTGGCCCGAAACCGCGGTTCCGGTGCTGCTGGGCCAGAGCCCGTCGCTTCAGGCCGAAATCGCCAACGCCGCCCGGCCGGCGCCGCTGATCGCCGGGATCCGCCGGCTCGACGGCCAGCGGCTCTACAATGCGCTGGTGCTGTTCGGCGGCGACGGCAGCCCGGCGGCGATCTACGACAAGCACCACATCGTGCCCTTTGGCGAATATGTGCCACTGGGCGATCTGCTCGGGCGCTTCGGCATCCATGGGCTGGCGGCGCGCGAGGGCCATGGCTATTCGCGCGGCCCGGGGGCGCAGTTGCTCGCCTTGCCCGGCCCCCTCGGCAGAGCGCTGCCGCTGATCTGCTACGAGGCGATCTTCCCGCGCGATCTGCGCGCCGCTCCCGGCCGCGCCGACTGGATCCTGCAAATCACCAACGACGCCTGGTTCGGCACCTTTTCGGGGCCCTATCAGCATCTGGTTCAGGCGCGGTTCCGGGCGATCGAGTTCGGCCTGCCGGTGGTGCGGGTGGCCAATACCGGGGTGTCGGCGGCGATCGGTCCGCGCGGCAGGGTGCTGGCGGCGCTGCCGCTCGGCGAGGCGGGGTATCTCGACACCGCTCTGCCCGCGCCGCTGCCGCCCACGCCCTATGCCCGGCTCGGCGATCTTCCGCTCGCGTTTCTGTTGTTCGTGGCACTCGCGGCGGTTGCGGCAATGCGCCTGCGCGAAACCGGTTGACCCGGGCGCGGGGCAGCGATACCTCCGCCCGGCACACCGCCACAACGGCTTCCTGACGTGGCGGCTTTGAGTCAATGGAGCGCTTCACATGTCCCTGCAAGACTACATCTTCACCTCGGAATCGGTGTCCGAGGGCCACCCCGACAAGGTATGCGACCGGATTTCGGATGCCGTGCTCGATGCCTTCCTCGCCGAGGAGCCCGAGGCCCATGTGGCCTGTGAAACCTTCGCCACCACCAACCGTGTGGTGGTCGGCGGCGAGGTCAAGATGTCGACCGTGGACAAGGCGCTGGCGATGAAGGACCGCGTCGACAGTATCGTGCGCGCCTGTGTGAAGGACATCGGCTATGAGCAGGAGGGGTTCGACCACCGCACGCTGGAGGTGACCAACCTGCTGCACGGCCAGTCGGCCGATATTGCCCAGGGGGTCGATGCGGCCGAGGGCCAGGAAGAGGGCGCGGGCGATCAGGGGATCATGTTCGGCTATGCCGTGGACGAAACCCCGGAGCTGATGCCGGCGCCGATCCATTATGCCCATGACATCCTGCGCCGCCTCGCGGATTTGCGCAAATCCGACACATCGCTGCCGCTCGGCCCCGATGCCAAGACCCAGCTTTCGGTGCGTTACGAGGCCGGCAGGCCGGTCGGGGTGAGCCAGGTGGTGCTGTCGTCGCAGCATCTCGACCCGGCCATGACCTCGGATGACGTGCGCGCCATCGTCGCGCCGGTGATCGAGGCGGCGCTGCCCGAAGGCTGGCTCACGGGTGAGACCGTCTGGCATGTCAACCCGACCGGGGCCTTCGTGATCGGCGGGCCGGACGGCGACGCGGGGCTCACCGGGCGCAAGATCATCGTCGACACCTATGGCGGCGCCGCGCCGCACGGGGGCGGGGCGTTTTCCGGCAAGGATCCGACCAAGGTGGACCGGTCTGCCGCCTATGCCGCGCGCTATCTGGCGAAAAACGTGGTGGCGGCGGGGCTCGCCGGGCGCTGCACCTTGCAGCTGTCCTATGCCATCGGCGTGGCGCGGCCGCTGTCGATCTATGTCGACACCCATCACACCGGCAAGGTGCCCGAAGCGGCGATCGAGAAGGCGGTGGGCCAGATCATGGACCTCACCCCGCGCGGCATCCGCACCCATCTCGGGCTCAACCGGCCGATCTACCAGCGCACCGCGGCTTACGGCCATTTCGGCCGCGCGCCGGATGCGGAAGGCGGGTTTTCCTGGGAAAAGACGGATCTCGTCGAATCCTTGCGGAACGCCGTCTGAGCGGCGCATGATCGCCCGAATTCCGGCGGATTTTCCTCCGATACTCAACAGAGGCGCGCCCCGGGTGGCGCCTCTGGCGTGCAGGAGGAAGATGTGACCTACAAGAGTATCGAGATCTATTACGATATCGGCAAGATCCCGGGGATCGCCGCCACTGATGAAAAGACCGGCTTTCCGCGCCCCGAAGAGATCGGGCTGGCCCTCGATTTCCGCAACAATGCCATGGAATTGATCGAGGAAGCATTGATGGAAGCGGGGGCGGGTGAATGGGAAGGCGCCGAGATCGGCATGGGCGAGGTCAATTTCGGCTTCACTGTGGACGATTTCGAGCGTGCCGAAGCGATCGTGCGCAAGGCGGTCGAGGGTACGGAATTCGCCGGTATCCGCGAGATTGCCCGCACTGAATCCGCCATGACCGGAACCGGCTGAGCCCCGCGGTTGCGGGTATCTGCTGCCAGTGCTTGACGGCCGTGTGCCGCCCGGCCACAAGGCCCGCATGACCGAGGATCGCCCCCAGCCCCGTGCCCCCGAAAGCGCTGACGGAAGCGTCCGGCATCCGGCGCGCCGGCGCAATTTCTACGGCCGTCTCAAGGGCAAGCATCTGCGGGCGAGCCAGCAGGCCTATCTCGATGAGGATCTCGCCGGGCTCTCACCCGGTCCCGTCGACTGGCAAGCCAACCCCGACCGGAACCCGCTCGATCTGGAGGCGCTGTTCGGCGCCCGTCCGGTCTGGCTCGAAGTGGGCTTCGGCGGCGGCGAGCACATGGTGCATCAGGCGGGGCTGCACCCCGAGGTCGGGATCATCGGCTGCGAGCCCTATATCAACGGCGTCGCCATGCTGCTCGGCAAGCTGCGCGCGGCGGAGGTGACCAATCTGCGCATCCATCCGGGCGATGTGCGCGACCTGTTCGACGTGCTGCCCGCCGGAAGCCTCGACAAGGTCTTCGTGCTCTACCCCGACCCATGGCCCAAGAAGCGCCACCATCGCCGCCGCTTCGTGACGCCGGAATACCTCGCCCCGCTCCACCGGGCGATGAGGCCGGGGGCGGAATTGCGCATCGCCAGCGATATTCCCGATTATATCCGACAGGCGCTGGAAGAAGTGCCCCGCGCCGGATTCGACTGGTGCGCCGAAAGCGCCGCCGACTGGCGCGCGCCTTGGGATGACTGGATGTCCACCCGCTATGAGCAGAAGGCGATCCGCGAGCACCGCCGACCGTATTACCTCACCTTCCGCAGGCGCTGACCGGCGCGGCCGACCACCGGGACGCACATCCGGGGCCGCGGCACCCCGCGGCCACCGCCTCAGAACGCGTCCTTGGCGGCACGGATATGGGCGAAGACCTCCTCGTCCGACGCCCCTTCCATTCCGAGCCCCGCCTTCACCCCGGGCTCCCGGGCACGCAAAAACGGGTTGGTCGCCAGTTCCAACTCCAGCGACGAGGGCACGGTGGGCGTGCCGAGGGCCCGGGCCCGGGCCGTCAGCGCATTGCGTTCGGCAAGGGCGGGGTTGTCCGGGTCCACCGTCACCGCGAAACGGCCGTTGGCGGCGGTGTATTCATGGCCCGAGCAGATCAGCGTGTCCTTCGGCAGCGCCATCAGCCGCGACAGCGTTGCCCACATCTGCGCGGGCGTTCCCTCGAACAGCCGCCCGCAGCCGAGCGCCATCAGCGAATCTCCGGTGAAGGCGGCGCCGAGGCGGGGCAGGTAATAGGCCACATGGCCGCTGGTATGCCCCGCCGCATCAATCACCTGCACCTCGCGCCCCCACATGTCGTAGACCTGCCCGGGCTCCACCGCCACATCGAGCGGCGGCAGCCGGTGGGCATCGCGCGCGGCGCCGATGACCTCCGGGTGATAGGCCGCCACCAGCTCGCCCACCGCACCGGTATGGTCGCTGTGGTGGTGGGTGAGAAAGATATGCGTCAACTGCCAGTCGTGCCGCTCCAGCTCGCGCTGGACCGGCCAGTGTTCCGGGGCGTCGAACAATGCGGTCGCGCCCGACTTCCGGTCATGCACCAGGAAGGCATAATTGTCCGCGAGGCAGGGAATGGTTTCGAGCTCGAGAGTCATCGGTGGCGCCCTCCTTGGCATGGGAAGTGTTGCCCAATCCCGGGTTCGGGTACAACATCCGGACCTTACCGGCAATCCGTGAATGCCGCCAGCGCATGGCCCGATGCTTCGCCTGCCCCCGCCAAACCCCGTCTTCCCTTTTCCTGGCCGAAATACTCCGGGGGTCCGGGGGGGGGGGGGCGGCCCTTTCCGCAGGCCCTTTCCCTCTGGCGAATCCGGCGCAATTGGCTAGTGTCGCGCCCATGCGTCTCGACGTGCAGGATCTCCGGGCTTTCTACTACCGTTCGGCGCTTGGCCGCGCGGCGCAGCGGGCGGTGCGCAACCAGATGCTGGGTTTCTGGCCCGAGGCGAAGGGCCAGACCGTGGTGGGCTTCGGCTTCGCCACGCCGCTGCTGCGCCCCTATATCGAGAGCGCGCGGCGGGTCATCGCCCTGATGCCGGGGCCGCAGGGGGTGACGCCCTGGCCCAGGGGGCAGGACAACGTCGCCGTGCTCTGCGAAGAGGCGCTCTGGCCGATCGACAACGGTGCCATCGACAAGCTGGTGATGATGCACGGGCTTGAAGTGTCGACTGCGCCCGACGCGCTGCTGGCCGAGGCTTACAGGGCGCTGGGGCCGGGTGGAGCGGTGCTGTTCGTGGTGCCGAACCGGGCCGGGTTGTGGTCGCGCTCGGACGCGACCCCCTTCGGCTTCGGGCGTCCCTACACGGTGGGCCAGCTCGAAGTCCAGTTGCGTCACCACGGTTTTGTCATCGAACGCCATGCCGCGGTGCTGTTTCAGCCTCCCTCGCCGAAACGGTTCTGGCTCAGGACCGGCCGCGCCTGGGAAGGGCTCGGGCGGTCTATGCCTTTCGGTATTGCCGGCGGGGTGCTGGTTGTCGAGGCGGTCAAGCAGGTGCCGGCGCCGAAGCGGCCCGGCCTGGGCGAGCGTGTCCGCAAGCCCCTGGGGGTGCTCGAAGGCCTCGGTTTGCCCGAGCCCAGCCGCCAGACCCGCGCCCGGGGCGGGGCTGGTTGAGCGGGTGCCGGATCGCGGCAGATTCGCGCGCCCCTCTTCATGCGCCCATCTGGCCTTTCACCTTGCGCTTTCCGGTGGGCGGGCCGGGCGGCACAGCCGCCGCGGCGCTCCGCAGACGGTTCCCGTCCCCCGGGGCCGGGCGTCTCTGTGGCGGCGGCCAGGCGGGGCGAATCTGTACCGCGGCGGCCTGTGTGGCAAGGCTCCGGAGCGCATCCGCCCGGCCGGCCGAACGGTCCGCGCCCCGGCGCGGAAGGCCGGTTCGGCGTTATATCCTTCCATGTTGGCGCAAAACCTGAGCAATAGTGTTGCGAGACTTTGCCCCCTCTGCTAACCACACAGCGATTTCAGATGGCTCGCGCAATGCGGCATCGAGAGGCCGCCCCGGCCTGCTCCGGCAGGCCACCATGGGGCAAGAGAGATGGAAGGGGTGGAGGTGTCCGAAGCTTCGCTTTCGGCTGGCATTGCCCAGCGATACGCTACGGCCGTTTTCGAACTGGCCAGGGAAGAGAAAAACCTCGCCGCCGTTGAAAAGGATCTCGACGCGCTCGACGCGGCGCTGAGCGACAGCCCCGATCTGTCGGCGATGATCGCTTCGCCGGTCTGTTCGCGCGACGATCTGACCCGGGCGGTCACGGCGCTGGCCGCGAAGATGGGCCTGTCGGAGGCCATCACCGGGGCGCTCGGGGTGATGGGCGAGAAGCGGCGGCTGTTCGTGCTGCCGCAATTCATCGCCGCGCTGCGTGCCGCCATCGCCGATGACAAGGGCGAGGTCACCGCCGAGGTCACTGCCGCCAAGGCCATGACCAAGGCGCAGCAGGACAAGCTCTCCAAGGCGATCAAGGCCGCGGTCGGCAAGGATGTGAAGATCAATGTGGCCGTCGATGAAAGCCTCATCGGCGGTCTTGTCGTCAAAGTGGGGTCGCGGATGATCGACAGTTCGATCCGCTCGCGCCTCTCCGCACTCCAGAATTCCATGAAAGAGGTCTGATAGGACAATGGGTATCCAAGCAGCCGAAATCTCTGCGATCCTGAAGGAGCAGATCAGGAACTTTGGCCAGGAGGCCCAGGTGGCTGAGGTCGGCCGGGTGCTTTCCGTTGGCGATGGTATCGCCCGGGTGCACGGGCTCGACAGCTGCCAGGCCGGTGAGATGGTCGAGTTTCCCGGCGGTATCCGCGGCATGGCGCTGAACCTCGAGGCCGACAATGTCGGCGTCGTGATCTTCGGCACCGACCGCGACATCAAGGAAGGTGACACCGTCAAGCGCACCAGGGCCATCGTGGACGTGCCGGTGGGCGACGAGATGCTGGGCCGGGTGGTCGACGCGCTGGGCAACCCGATCGACGGCAAGGGTCCGATCACGGCGAAGAAGCGTTCGGTTGCCGACGTGAAGGCGCCGGGCATCATCCCGCGCAAATCGGTGCATGAGCCGATGGCCACCGGCCTCAAGTCGGTCGACGCGATGATCCCGATCGGCCGCGGCCAGCGCGAACTCATCATCGGCGACCGTCAGACCGGCAAGACCGCCGTGGCGCTCGACACCATCCTCAACCAGAAGAGCTACAACGAAGCCGCCGGCGGCGACGAATCGAAGAAGCTCTACTGTGTCTATGTCGCTGTCGGCCAGAAGCGCTCGACCGTGGCCCAGCTTGTGAAGAAGCTCGAAGAGAACGGCGCGCTGGACTATTCCATCGTCGTCGCCGCGACCGCTTCCGATCCGGCGCCGATGCAGTATCTCGCCCCCTATACCGCGACCGCGATGGGCGAATATTTCCGCGACAACGGCCGCCACGCGCTGATGATCTACGACGATCTGTCCAAACAGGCGGTTGCCTATCGTCAGATGTCGCTGCTGCTGCGCCGCCCGCCGGGGCGTGAAGCCTATCCGGGCGACGTGTTCTACCTGCATTCCCGTCTGCTCGAGCGCTCGGCGAAGCTCAACGAAGACCATGGCGGCGGCTCGCTGACCGCGCTCCCCGTGATCGAAACCCAGGGCGGCGACGTTTCGGCCTTCATCCCGACCAACGTGATCTCGATCACCGACGGCCAGATCTTCCTCGAAACCGAGCTGTTCTATCAGGGCATCCGCCCGGCGGTGAACACCGGCCTGTCGGTGTCGCGCGTCGGCTCCTCGGCCCAGACCAAGGCGATGTCTTCGGTGGCCGGCCCGGTGAAACTGTCGCTCGCCCAATACCGCGAGATGGCGGCCTTCGCCCAGTTCGGCTCCGACCTCGACGCCGCCACCCAGCAGCTGCTGAACCGCGGCGCGCGGCTCACCGAGCTGATGAAACAGCCGCAGTATTCGCCGCTCAACAACGCCGAGATCGTCTGCGTGATCTACGCCGGGGTGAACGGTTACCTCGACAAGATCCCGGTCGGCGATGTGGGCCGGTTCGAGCATGGTCTGCTGAACCACCTGCGGACCCATGAACAGGAGCTGCTCGACGACATCACCAACAACGACCGCAAGGTGAAGGGTGAGCTGGCCGACAAGGTGAAAGCCGCTGTCGACGCCTATGCAGACGGTTTCGCGTAAACGCCGGTGATCTCAAGGGAGGCTGGCGATGCCAAGTCTTAAGGACCTGAAAAACAGGATCGACAGCGTCAAGTCGACGCGGAAGATCACCAAGGCCATGCAGATGGTCGCGGCGGCCAAGCTCCGCCGTGCCCAGGACGCCGCCGAGGCCGCGCGGCCCTATGCCGAACGGTTCAACGCGGTTCTGTCGGGCCTCGCGCGCGCCGCCGCCGGTTCCGATGCCGCGCCGCTGCTGTTGCGCGGCAATGGCAAGGAGCAGGTGCACCTGCTGGTGGTGATGACCGCCGAGCGCGGTCTGTGCGGCGGTTTCAACTCGTCGATCGTGAAGCTCGCGCGCCAGAAGGCCGACGCGCTGCTCGCCCAGGGCAAGACGGTGAAGATCCTCACCGTTGGCAAGAAGGGCCGCGAACAGCTCAAGCGCGAATATGGCGAGTATTTCCTGGATCATGTCGATCTTTCGGGCGTGCGCGAGATGGATTACGGCACCGCGCAGCGGATCGCCAACGACCTGATCGCGCGGTTCGAGGCCGATGCGTTCGACGTGGCAACCCTGCTCTATGCCGAATTCAAGAGCGTGATCTCGCAGGAACCGGTCGCCCAGCAGGTGATCCCGGCAAGCTTCGACGGGGTCGAGCCGGAAGCCGAGCATACCGGGCTGGTCTATGACTACGAACCCTCCGAAGAAGCGGTTCTTGCGACGCTGCTGCCCTCGGGCGTGGCCACCGCGGTGTTTGCGGCGCTGCTGGAAAACGGCGCTTCGGAGCAGGGCGCGCGGATGTCGGCTATGGACAACGCAACGCGGAACGCGGGTGACATGATCGACAAGATGACCATCGAGTTCAACCGGTCGCGTCAGGCCGTCATCACCAACGAGCTCATCGAAATCATTTCGGGCGCGGAAGCGCTCTAAACGGAACCGGAGACGAAACTCATGGCAAACGCAAAAGGCAAAGTGACCCAGGTCATCGGCGCCGTTGTGGACGTTCAGTTCGAAGATCACCTGCCGGCGATCCTGAACGCCCTCGAAACCGACAACAACGGCAAGCGGCTGGTGCTCGAAGTGGCCCAGCACCTTGGCGAAAACACCGTGCGCACCATCGCGATGGACGCCTCCGAAGGGCTCGTGCGCGGCCAGGAAGTGACCGACACCGGCGACACCATCTCGATGCCGGTCGGCAATGCGACGCTGGGGCGCATTCTCAACGTGGTCGGCGAGCCGATCGACGAGAAGGGCCCGGTCGAGACCGACACCCGCCGGTCGATCCACGGTGACGCACCCGCCTTTGCCGAACAGGCGACCGAGTCCGAAGTGCTGGTCACCGGCATCAAGGTCATCGACCTGCTGGCACCTTACGCCAAGGGCGGCAAGATCGGCCTGTTCGGCGGCGCCGGCGTGGGCAAGACGGTTCTGATCATGGAGTTGATCAACAACATCGCCAAGGTGCACTCGGGTGTGTCGGTCTTCGCCGGTGTCGGCGAGCGGACCCGCGAGGGCAACGACCTCTACCACGAGATGATCGAATCCGGCGTTATCGTCGAGGACAACATCTCCGAATCGAAGATCGCCCTGGTCTACGGTCAGATGAACGAGCCGCCGGGGGCCCGGATGCGGATCGCCCTGTCGGGCCTCACCCTCGCCGAACAGTTCCGCGACGAGACCGGCGCCGACGTGCTGTTCTTCGTCGACAACATCTTCCGCTTCACGCAAGCGGGTTCCGAGGTCTCGGCGCTTCTCGGCCGGATCCCCTCGGCGGTGGGCTACCAGCCGACGCTGGCCACCGACATGGGCGCGATGCAGGAACGCATCACCTCGACCAAGGCCGGCTCGATCACCTCGGTGCAGGCGGTCTATGTGCCCGCCGACGACCTCACCGACCCGGCCCCGGCGACTTCGTTTGCCCACCTCGATGCCACCACGGTGCTGAGCCGTGCGATCTCCGAGCTCGGCATCTACCCGGCGGTCGACCCGCTCGATTCCACCTCGCGTCTGCTCGACCCGGCGGTGGTCGGCGAAGAGCATTACAAGGTGGCTTCCGACGTCCAGAACATCCTCCAGCGCTACAAGTCGCTTCAGGACATCATCGCCATTCTCGGCATGGATGAACTGTCGGAAGAGGACAAGCTGGTCGTGGCCCGGGCGCGGAAGATCCAGCGCTTCCTGTCGCAGCCGTTTGACGTGGCCAAGGTGTTCACCGGCTCCGACGGGGTGCAGGTGCCGCTCGACGTGACGATCTCGTCGTTCAAGGCGGTTGTCGCCGGCGAATACGACCACCTGCCGGAAGGCGCCTTCTACATGGTCGGCGGCATCGACGAGGTGATCGCCAAGGCCGAGAAGATGGCGGCCGACGCGGCGTAACCTGTTTCCCCCGCGGCCCCGGCGGGGCGGCGGGGCGTGACGCAAGCAGGAGGCCCCAGATGGCTGACATGATGCAATACGACGTGGTTTCGCCTGCACGGCGCCTGGCTTCCGGTCAGGCGCGCGCAGTGCAGATCCCGGGCGCCGACGGCGATTTCACCGCCATGCCGGGCCACGCGCCGACCATTGCCACGATCCGGCCAGGGATCGTGACCGTCAAGGCCGCCACGGGTGATGAAAGATATGTCGTCACCGGTGGCTTCGCCGAGATTTCGCCCGAAGGCACATCGGTGCTTGCGGAACGGGCGGTGCCGGTGGAGGAGGTGACCCAGGCGGTGATCGACGAATTCGCCGAAGCGGCCAGGGCGGCGCTGGCCAATGCCACCGAAGAAACCCGCGACGCTTTCGCCAAGACCGTGGGCGATATTGCCCTCGTGGCGGGCGAACTCGGGCTGAGTGCCAATATCGACTGAACCGGGAAACCGGAGACAAACCCCGGGGCGCGTTTGGCCACCGGGGACACCTTGGACAGTGATCAAACCCCGCGCGGTTGCGCGGGGTTTTTTCGTGGGGTGTGTGGCGTGGGGCAGGGGGGCCGGGCATGGGTTTCGGAGCGGTGAGAGAATCCATTAGTCCGGAATACCGGACTAATGGAAATCCCGAATAAGCATATGAAACCAAAACCTTGTCTGGCCTCAAGCAGGCCTGACCGGAGCGGCATTCATGTCTTGTCAACCACAACTGCCCGGTCGGACCGGCCTCGCCCCCCCGGGCCAGCCCCCCCCCCCAGCCCCCCGGGGACTCACTCGCCCAGATCCCAATCCTCGTCGTGGCAGACCTCGCCGATCGCAATCCAGTCGGCGCGCACCCGGGCAACGCGGGTGTCGCCCCAGGTGCGAAACACCAGAAAGAACCCCTCGGCCGTCGCGCCCTCGGCGGAAATGTCCATCCGCGGATTGGTGGCGCAATCCATGTCCCACATCGACAGGCCGACGCTGATCGCGGGCCGGTCGAGGAAGGGCTCCGAGAACGCGGCCCAGACACGTACCTCGCGAGCGCCCTCCCCGGTCCACATCTCGCCGCCCTCCTCGAAATCCGAGAACATCAGCTGCGCGCCCTGGTCGATCCCCAACCGGTGCGTTCTGATCCGCCTCATCCGCCCGACCTCCGAAACCAAACCTTGCCCGAGGATGCCCCCATCCACGGGGCCAGGCAAGCGTCAGCGCCGGTGGGCGGGGTTCAGCGCGAGGAAGGCCGGGAACACGAGGATCAGCAGCCCGCCCGCCGCGAGAAAGGGCATGCCGGGCAGGTAGAGCGGCGCGTCGGCGCTGGCGAAGCGGTGAAACAGCGGGGTGATGATCAGCGGCGCGACCACGGCGGCGACCGAGGCGAGCGAGGCGATCACCCCTTGCAGCAGGCCCTGCCGGTCGGGCGGCACCCTGTTGGACATCATCGCCGTGACGGTCGGCGGCACCATGTCGGCCAGCGCCGAGATCGGGATCAGCACGAACACCAGCCAGCCCCAGGGGGTCACGCCGAGCACGAGAAACGCCCCGATGGCGCAGAGCACGCCGAAGATCAGCGTCCGGTATTCACCGATCCGCGGGATCAGCGCCGGCAGCACCGTGGCTTGCGCAAAGGCGAGGCCGATGCCGTAAAACGCCAGCGACCCGCCGATCAGCGCCGTCGACCAGCCGAAGGCCTCACGGCTCCAGAAGGCCCACAGCGTCGGGTAGACCATGTTGGCGAATTCGAAGGTGAACAGCAGAAGCAGCGGCAGCGCCAGCCCCGGCAGGCGGAAGGCGCCGAGGATGCTGCCGAAGGGGTTGAGGCTGGCGCGGGTGAAGCGGTGGCGTTTGCCGGGGGCAAGCGTCTCGGGCAGCAACACAAGAGCAAACAGCGCCGCCAGCGCCGAGCTGCCCGCCGCCACCCAGAACGGCGCCGTGATATGCCAGGCCGCCAGCACCCCGCCGAGCGCCGGGCCCATCACGAAACCGATGCCGAAGGTGGCGCCGATCTGCCCGAAAGCGGCGGCGCGCCGCTCGGGCGGCGAGATGTCGGCGATGCAGGCGGCAGCGGTGTTATAGGTCGCCCCGGCGATCCCGGCGAGCACCCGGCCGATCAGCAGCACCCAGAAAACCTCCGCCAGCGCCATGATGACGTAATCCAGCGCCAGCACCGCAAGCGCCACCACCAGCACCGGACGGCGCCCGAACGCGTCGGACAGCCCGCCGATCACCGGTGCGCAGAGAAACTGCATCGCCGCATAGGCCGACATCAGCACACCGGCGTAGAGCGCGCCCGAAGCGGTATCGGCCCCGGCGCCCACGCGGGTCATCAGATCCGGCATCATCGGGAAGATCAGCCCGATTCCCACCGCATCGAGCAGGATGGTGAACAACACCAGCACGCGGGCACGGCGCAGCGCGGGTGCCGGCGGGGGAGGGGGCGGCAGATCGGGCGAAGGGGCGGACATCGGGCACCTCACAAGCATCGCACAAGGGAAATCGCCGGAAATCGCCCGGCAGCGCCCCCGGCCACGGCGGCCCGAAAACGCGCCGCCAACCGCCCCAGCCAGTACCCCCTGCACCGATCCGGCGCAACATGCCCAAACAGCCGCCCAGACCCGCCGCTTCGTCTTGTGTTCCGGCGCGCGAGCGCTCAAACTCAGGCATCCCCGGGCCGCTGCCACGCCGGATTTCTTGATCTGTCGCAAGGTGCTACCCGCCCGAAACTCTAGTCTGGTCCCACTTATCCGAAGGAGAAATGCCATGAGAGTCTTTTCCGTCGTAGGCCCATCGTCTGCCGGCAAATCCACGTTGGTTGAAGCGCTTGTCGGCCTCGATGGGTCTCCGGGCAAGATGCTGGATATTCCGGGCGTCGCAACGGTCCGCTCCTTCGGGTTCATGGGCGAGGACTGGGCGGCGATCGACATCGCCGGCGGCACCGAGAACATCGCCCCCGTCGGCCCGGTGCTCGCCGCCTCCGACGCGGTGGTGCTTTGCGTCCCCGCCGATGCCGATGCCGCCGTGCTCGCCGCGCCCTATCTGCGGATGATCGAGGAAGCCGGCGTGCCGGCGATGATCTTCATCAACAAGACCGACGCGCCGGTCAGCCGGATGTCGGAAGCGGTGGCGGCGCTGCAAACCTATTCGCGCCACCATATCGTGCTGCGCGAAGTGCCGATCCGCGAGGGCGAGGCCATCGTCGGCGTGGTCGATCTGGTGTCGGAACGGGCGTGGAAATTCAACGAGGGCAAGAATTCCACCCTGATGGAAATGCCCGACACCGTGCGCAAACGCGAAGAAGAGGCCCGCGCCGAGCTGCTCGAAAGCTATGCCGATTTCAACGACGAGCTGCTCGAGGAGATCATCGAAGACAAGAAGGTGATGCCCGATGAGGTCTATGGCGTGGCCTCCGAGACGCTTCAGGCCCACAATCTGGTGCCCGCCTTCATCGGCTCGGCCGAGGGCCGCAACGGCATCACCCGGCTGATGAAGGCGCTGCGCCATGAAGCGCCCGCCGTCGGGGTGGCCGGCGCGCGTCTCGCCGATGACGCGGTGGCGGTGAGCGCCGTGGCCGATGTGGTCAAGCACCTCGGCAAGACGGTGCTGGTGCGCGCCATCGGCGGCAAGGTCTCGGGCGGCCATGACCTTGGCGGCGAACATGTGGGCTCGATCACCGATCTCGACGCCAAGACCGGCCTCGGCACGCTGGAGCCCGGAATGATCGGCCTCACGGTGAAGTCCGATCACCTTGCCGCGGGGCAGGTGTTTTACACCGACGAAGCCCGGCCGCTGCCCGACTGGGCGCAGCCGCACCCCTCCGCCTTCCGCCGGATCGTGACCCCGGTGCATGAGAAGGACGACAGCCGGCTCTCTTCCGCGCTCGAACGCCTCACCGAGATCGACCCCGGCCTTACCGTCGGCCAGGACGAAAAGACCGGCTCACCGCTCCTGCTCAGCCAGGGCCCGCTGCACCTGCGCCGGGTGATGACGAAGCTGAAGGAGGATTTCGGCGTCGAGGTGGAAGACGGGCCGGTACCGCCGGCGCTGCGCGAAACCATCCGTCGCGGCAAGGAAATCCACTACCGCCACAAGAAGCAGTCGGGCGGGGCGGGGCAGTTCGCCGATGTGGTCGTCGAGATCCGGCCCGAGCCCCGGGGCTCCGGCTTTACCTTCACCGAAACGGTGAAAGGCGGCGCGGTGCCGCGCAACTACATCCCCTCGGTCGAGGCGGGGGCGAAGGATGCGCTGGTCGAGGGGCCGAACGGCTTCCCGGTGGTCGACGTCTCGGTCGAGCTCAAGGACGGCAAGGCCCACTCGGTCGACAGTTCCGACTTCGCCTTCAAGACCGCCGGCAAGATGGCGATCAAGGAAGCGCTTCAGGAGCTTGGCACGGTGCTGCTGCAACCGATCATGAAGGTCGACATCCATGTGCCGAGCGTGTTCTCCGGCGCGCTGGTGCCGATCGTCTCCGGCATCAAGGGCCAGGTGCTCGGCTTCGAGGCCCATGAAAGCGCCGCCGGTTGGGACGTGTTCCAGACCCTGCTGCCGAAGACGGCAGAAGACGAGCTGTTCAACGCGCTCGGCTCTGCCACCCGCGGCACCGCCTGGTTCACCTCCGAGTTCGATCACTATCAGGAAGCGCGCAAGGAGGAGCTGGCCGACCTGCTCTGAGGCCCGGAAGGGCGCACCCCGCCGGGCGGGATCGCGGGGGATTGCGGTGCGCCTGTCCGGCCGCCTCCCTCCGGGGGGGCGCCGGCGGGCGCCCGCGCGCGCCCGGCCCGGACGCGCCCGCCCCATTCAATGCCCGGACGGTCGGCGCCCGGCCTTGCTGCGGCTCACCATCTCCTCCGGGCTCCAACAGGGCGGCAGTCAGACCCAGGCGTCCGAGGTCAGCCGCGTTTTATAACCACCGGCCGCCTTGCCCCGTGACCCCCTTTTTCTTGGGATAAATACTCCGGGGGTCCGGGGCAGCGCCCCCGGGCCGGACCGGTTTTGCGCGACAGGCTTGAGGCGTGTGGCCGCATGTCGGACAGCGCAATGGGCGTCCATTGCTGGCGACATGTCTGGGGTGTCTCCGAACCCGGGCCACTGTGTTTCCACAGGATTTCAGCGACTTGCGGTCACGGCCCTTCGATCAGGCCCGGAAAACCCTCAGAGTTTCACCCCGAACGCCCGGAACCGCGCCTTCAGATCGCCTTCGACCCGTGCGCCGAGATGTGAGATCACCTCGCTTGCGGCGATATTGCCCATGATGCCGCAGGTTTCGAGGTCATGGCCCTCGGCCATCCCCCAGAGAAAGGCCGCGGCGAAGAGATCGCCGGCGCCGGTGGCATCGACCACGCGGGTGGGCACGGCGGGGCAATGGCATCGCGTCGCCCCCTGAAGCACATGCGCGCCATGTTCGCCCTCGGTGCAGACCACCGTCTCCACCTCGGCGGCGGCGCGGGCGAGGGCTGCGTCGAAATCATCCTCCTCCGCGCCATACATCGCCACGATCTCGGCGCGGTTGGCGAACAGCAGATCCACATCGTCGCGCAGCATCCCGGCAAAGGCGGCGTGGTGCCGGTCGACGCAGAACGGATCCGACAGGGTCAGCGCCACCTTGCCACCGCCGCGTTTCACCGCCGCAATCGCGCGGGCGAAGGCCTCGTGGCTCTCTGGCCCGTCGAAACGATAGCCTTCGAGAAACACCCATTCGGCCTCCTGCATCATCCGCTCGTCGATATCCCCGGGCGCCAGATGTTCGGTGACCCCGAGATAGGTGTTCATGCTGCGCTCGCCATCGGGGGTGACCAGCACGATGCAGCGCCCGGTCTCCTCCGGGTGATCGCGCGGCGCCGGCGGCACCTCGTAGACCACCCCCTGGGCGCGCAGATCATGGGCGAAAATCGCGCCGAGCTGGTCGTCCCTGACCTTGCCCACATAGGCCGCACGCCCGCCGAGCCGGGCAAACCCCGCGATGGTATTCGCCGCCGACCCCCCCGACATCTCGATCGCCGGGCCGATGCGCCCGTAAAGCGCGACCCCGCGGTCGCGGTCGGTCAGCTGCATCACCCCCTTCTCGACCCCGTTGGCGGCGAGAAAGGCGTCGTCCGTCTGCGAGAGCACATCGACCATCGCATTGCCGATGCCGACCAGCTGGTAACGTTTGCTCATTGGGTCTTCTCCTCGAAGGGGCAGAGATCGTGGATGATGCAGGCGCCGCATTTGGGTTTGCGGGCGGTGCAGATGTAGCGGCCATGCAGGATCAGCCAGTGATGCGCGTGCAGCGCGTAATCGACGGGGATATTGTCCTCGATGGCGCGTTCGACCGCCGCCACATCCTTGCCGGGCGCGATCCCGGTGCGGTTGCCGACCCGGAAGATATGGGTGTCGACCGCCTGCGCCGGATGGTGCCACCACATGTTGAGCACCACATTGGCGGTCTTGCGCCCGACGCCCGGCAAGGCCTGAAGCGCGGCACGCGAATTCGGCACCACCCCGCCATGCTCCTCCGCCAGAATGCGGCTGAGTTTGATCACGTTCTTCGCCTTCTGGCGGTAGAGCCCGATGGTCCTGATATGTTCGATCAGCCCGTCTTCGCCGAGTTCCAGCATCTTCTCCGGCGTGTCGGCGATCTCGAACAGCGCCGCGGTCGCCTTGTTGACGCCAGCATCGGTCGCCTGCGCCGACAGCGCCACCGCCACCACGAGGGTATAGGCGTTGGTGTGGTTGAGCTCGCCCTTCGGCTCCGGTTCGCTCGCGTGAAACCGGCGAAACACCTCTCTGAGCGTATGATAGTCCATCTGTCTGGCCATGTCTCCCGGGTACCCAGCCTGCGGGCGCTGTGCAAGCGGGCTGTGACACAGGGCGGGAATTGTCGCGCGCCGGGCGACAAGCCCGGATGGGCGATGGGATTGCCAGTCGCGCCCGGGACAATCCGTGCTATTTTGTGTCACAAAACGCACGCCTGAAGCCCGTCGCCCCCATTTGCATTCGTGCCCGCCCGCGCTAACAATCCCCAAACCGAAGATGGAGGCCCATATGTCCACAGACCCTTGGTGGCAAAGCGCGGTCGGCTACCAGATCTACCCGCGCTCCTTCTGCGATTCCAACGGCGACGGCATCGGCGACATCCCCGGCATCCTCACGAAGCTTGATTACCTCGCCGGGCTCGGGATCGGTTTCATCTGGCTGTCGCCGGTCTATGCCAGCCCGATGGCCGACAATGGCTATGACATCTCGGATTATGAGGCGATCGCGCCGGAGTTTGGCACCATGGCCGACATGGAGCGGCTGATCGCGGAGGCGAAGGCGCGCGGCATCGGCATCGTCATGGACCTCGTGGTCAACCATACCTCCGACGAACATCCATGGTTCCGCTCCGCCCGCGCCGCGCGGGAAAGCCCGAAACGCGACTGGTACATCTGGCGCGATCCCGCTCCCGGCGGCGGCCCGCCCAACGCCCTGCAAAGCAGTTTCGGCGGCCCCGCCTGGACGTTCGATGCGCAGACTGGCCAGTATTACCTGCATTTCTTCGACCCGAAACAGCCCGACCTCAACTGGCAGAACCCCCGGATGCGGGCAGCGATCTGGGCGATGATGAACCGCTGGCTCGACCGCGGCATCGCCGGCTTCCGCATGGATGTGATCGACCATATCGGCAAGGATCCGGACGCCGAAATCGTCACCGACGGCCCGCATCTCCACGATTACCTCCGCGAGATGCACCGCGAGACCCTCGCCGGGCGCGACGTGCTGACCGTGGGCGAGGCCTGGTCGGCGACGCTCGACACCGCGCTGCTCTACACCGGCCGCGCCCGCGGCGAGCTTGCCCAGATCTTCCAGTTCGCCCATGTGCTCGAAGGCTTCGACCCGAAACACGGCAAATGGCGCGCCCGCCCGCGCGACCTCGTGGCGCTGAAACGGGTGTTCAACGCCTGGCAGGCGCGGCTGGCCGACGATGGCTGGAACGCGCTGTTCTGGTCGAACCACGACCTGCCGCGCGCGGTGTCGAAATACGGCGACGACTCCCCCGAATGGCGCATCCGCTCCGCCAGGGCCCTCGCCACCGTGCTGCACCTGATGAAGGGCACGCCCTATATCTATCAGGGCGAAGAGATCGGCATGACCAACACCGCCTTCGCCCGCATCGAAGACTTCAACGATGTCGAAATCCACACCAACCACCCGCTCCAGATCGCGGCCGGGCTCTCGGAGGCCGAATTCCTCGCCGGCGCCAATGCCAACGGCCGCGACAACGCCCGCACCCCGATGCAATGGACCCCGGGCGCAAATGCCGGTTTCACCAGCGGCACCCCGTGGCTGCCGCTGAACCCCGCCTTCGAAACCATCAACGCCGAGACCGACCGCGCCAATCCAGACGGCGTGTTTCACCACTACAAGACACTGATTTCCTTGCGAAACAGATTGTCCATCATCACCCACGGCGGCTTCACCCCGCTGGCCGAAGACCACCCGGCCATCTGGGCCTACAAGCGCGAACAGGGCAGCCAGCGGCTCACCATGGTCGCCAACCTTACCAGCACGCCCCAATCTTTCACCCTGCCGCCCGAAGGCGCGGTCACCGGCAGCTGCCTCACCACCACCACCCATCCGCGCAGCAGCCTGCAAGGCCCGCTCGACCTCGCCCCGTGGGAGGCCGTCGCCGTTCTGGGCCGGGCCTGACCCCGTCTTCGTTCGACAAATACCTCACGGGGGTCCGGGGGGGTGAAACCCCCGGGGCTCCGGCGCTTCAAACACAGCCAATCCTCTGGCCCCCGGCCGCCGCCCGGCCTATACACCCCGGACGAACTGAGGAGTCACCCATGCCGCACTACCGTTCCCGCACCTCCACCCATGGCCGCAACATGGCCGGCGCCCGCGGCCTCTGGCGCGCCACCGGCATGACCGACGCCGATTTCGGCAAGCCGATCATCGCCGTGGTCAACTCCTTCACCCAGTTCGTCCCCGGCCATGTCCACCTCAAGGACATGGGCCAGCTCGTCGCCCGCGAGATCGAGGCCGCCGGCGGCGTGGCCAAGGAATTCAACACCATCGCCATCGACGACGGCATCGCCATGGGCCATGACGGCATGCTCTATTCGCTGCCGTCGCGCGAAGTGATCGCCGACAGTGTCGAATACATGGTCAACGGCCACATGGCCGACGCCATGGTCTGCATCTCCAATTGCGACAAGATCACGCCCGGCATGATGATGGCGGCGATGCGGCTCAACATTCCCGCGATCTTCGTCTCCGGCGGGCCGATGGAAGCGGGCAAGATCTCCCCCGACATCGTCGCCCATGACCTCGATCTGGTCGACGCCATGGTGGCCGCCGCCGACGACAGCTACACCGACGAACAGGTGCTCGAAATCGAAAAGGCCGCCTGCCCGACCTGCGGCTCCTGCTCGGGCATGTTCACCGCCAATTCGATGAACTGCCTCGCCGAGGCGCTGGGCCTCGCGCTGCCCGGCAACGGCTCGATGCTGGCCACCCACGCCGACCGCGAGGCGCTGTTCAAACGCGCCGGCCGCCGCATTGTCGAGATCGCGAAGGCCCATTACGAAGACGACGCCCCCGGCCTCCTGCCGCGCGAGATCGCCACCTTCCACGCCTTCGAAAACGCCATGAGCCTCGACATCGCCATGGGCGGCTCCACCAACACCGTGCTGCACCTGCTCGCCATCGCCTATGAGGGCGGGGTGGATTTCACCATGGACGACATCGACCGGCTCAGCCGCAAGGTGCCGGTGCTCTGCAAGGTCGCCCCCGCGGTGCAGTCGGTCCATATGGAAGATGTCCACCGCGCCGGCGGCATCTTTGGCATCCTCGGTGAAATGCACCGCGCCGGGCTGATCCACGCCGAGGTCAACACCGTCCACAGCGCCAGCCTCGGCGAGGCGATCGCGAAGTATGACGTGATGACCGCCAACGACCCCGGGATCGAACGCTTCTACCGCGCCGCCCCCGGCGGGGTGCGCACCACCCGGGCCTTCTCGACGCAGAACCGCTACAAGACCCTCGACCGCGACCGCGAAACGGGGGTGATCCGCGCCGCCGACCACGCTTTCAGTCAGGACGGCGGGCTTGCGGTGCTGTTCGGCAATATCGCCGAGAACGGCTGCATCGTGAAAACCGCGGGCGTCGACGATTCGATCCTTACCTTCTCCGGCCCCGCCCGGGTGTTCGAAAGCCAGGACAGCGCGGTGAGCGGCATCCTCGGCGGCAAGGTGCAGGCGGGCGAGGTGGTGATCATCCGCTATGAAGGCCCCCAGGGCGGCCCGGGCATGCAGGAGATGCTCTACCCGACCAGCTATCTCAAATCCAAAGGTCTCGGCGCCGCCTGCGCGCTGCTCACCGACGGCCGCTTTTCCGGCGGCACCTCCGGCCTCTCCATCGGCCATGCCTCCCCGGAAGCGGCGGAAGGCGGGGTGATCGGGCTGGTCGAGGACGGCGACCGCATCGAGATCGACATCCCCGGCCGCCGCATCCATCTCGCGGTCGATGCCGCTACACTGGATCGCCGCCGCGCCGCCAAGGGCCCGCTCCCCTGGGGCCCGGCGGAGGCGCGCAGCCGTCAGGTCTCGACCGCGCTCAGGGCCTATGCGGCGCTCGCCTCCTCGGCCGCCAAAGGCGCGGTGCGCATCCTGCCGGGCACAAAGCGCTGACCGTTCCTTTTCCGGGCTTAAACTCTCGAAACGCGGACGTCCCAAAGGCGCCGGCGCCGGCCTCTTCCGCGCCCCCGGGCCGGGATCCCGTCTGGCAGCCCAACCCTTGCCCCCAACCCGGCGCCCCGCTATCTGAACCCGGTACCACATCCCGCCTGAACGGCCGCCCCCGGACCTGATCCGTCCGGCCCGACCTGTTTCCCGCGCAAGGAGCGACAGATGCCGACACCGGGCCGATCCGACAAAGACCGCAAGAAATCGAAACATATCGGCGCGCTGCGCGCGCTCTGGCCGTTCATGGCGCCCTACAAGCCCATGGTCTTTGCCGCGCTGGTGGCGCTGGTGTTCACCGCCGGGGTCAGCCTGGTGCTGCCGGTGGCCGTGCGCCAGGTGGTCGACGGGTTCGAAAGCTCCGCCACCGCCCTGCTTGACCGCTATTTCCTCGCCGCCTTCGCCGTGGCCATCGCGCTCGCGCTTGGCACCGGCGTGCGCTACTATCTCGTCAGCTGGCTCGGCGAACGCGTGGTGGCGGATATCCGCGAGGCGGTGTTTTCGCGGGTGATCGGCCTCAGCCCGGCGTTTTTCGAAAGGATCATGACCGGCGAGGTGCTGAGCCGTATCACCACCGACACCACGCTCATTCTTTCGGTTATCGGCTCGTCGGTTTCGGTGGCGCTGCGCAACGCGCTGATCCTCGTCGGCGGCGTGGTCATGCTGCTGCTCACCTCGGCCAAGCTCACCGGCCTCGTGCTGCTGGTGGTGCCGGTGGTGATCGTGCCGATCGTCGTGCTCGGCCGCCGTCTGCGGGTGCTCGGCCGCGATAACCAGGACTGGATCGCCAAGTCTTCCGGCAACGCTTCCGAGGCGCTGCTCTCGGTGCAGACGGTGCAGGCCTTCACCCATGAAGACGCCTCCCGCGAGGCCTTCCGCACGGTTACCGAAGCCAGTTTCCGGTCTGCCCGCCACCGGGTGCGGACCCGGGCGCTGATGACGGTGATCGTGATCACGCTGGTGTTTTCGGGCGTGGTCGGGGTGCTGTGGATCGGGGCGCATGACGTGCGTGCCGGGCAGATGAGCGTCGGCGCGCTGGTGCAATTCGTGATCTATGCGATCATGACCGCCGGCGCGGTCGGGGCGCTCAGCGAGATCTGGTCGGAGCTTCAGCGCGCCGCCGGCGCCACCGAACGGCTGGTCGAACTGCTGACCGCCGAAGACAGCGTGCAGGATCCGGCCAGTCCGGTGCCGCTGCCGCTTCCCGTGCGCGGCGGGATCCTGTTCGACAATGTCGATTTCCGTTACCCCGCCCGGCCCGAACACCTCGCCCTCGACCGGGTGCGCCTGCATGTGAAGCCCGGCGAAACCGTCGCCCTCGTCGGGCCTTCCGGCGCGGGCAAATCCACCGTCATCCAGCTGATCCAGCGCTTCTACGACCCGAATGAAGGCGCGGTGCGCATCGACGGGATCGACCTCAGAACGATGAAACGCAGCGATTTCCGCCAGCAGATCGCGGTGGTGCCGCAGGATGCGGTGGTGTTCGCCGCCACGGCGCGGGAAAACATCCGTTTCGGCAGGCCACAGGCGAGCGACGCCGCGGTGGTGGCGGCCGCGAAGGCGGCCGCGGCCGACAGCTTTCTGGAGCGGCTCCCGGAGGGCTACGAAAGCTCCGTGGGTGAGCGCGGGGTGATGCTTTCGGGCGGGCAGAAACAGCGCATCGCCATCGCCCGCGCGATCCTGCGCGACGCGCCGATCCTGCTGCTCGACGAGGCCACCAGCGCGCTTGACGCCGAAAGCGAACGCCTGGTGCAGGCGGCCGTCGACGAGATGGCCAGGGGCCGCACCACGCTGATCATCGCCCACCGTCTCGCCACGGTGAAAAAGGCCGACCGGATCGTGGTCTTCGACCAAGGGCGGATCGTCGCCGAGGGCACCCATGACGATCTGGTGGCCCAGGGCGGGCTCTACGCCCGGCTTGCGCAACTCCAGTTCACCGACGGTTCTGTTGCGGAGTGACCGGGCATCCGGCCTTGCCCTGCTTGCCCGGCCGTGATCTGGCCTGAGCCCCCCGGAATCCCGGCTTGACCCCTTGCCGCCACGCGGATTCCGACGCATGTTTGACCCTGGGTCAAGCACAACCACAACCGGGGGGGCAAATGCCGCGCTATCCATGGGAAGAACAGGCCGACAAGGCGCGGATCGAGGGCGAAATGCCCTGGGAGCAGCACCGGATCCCGACAACGATATACCAGCGGCTGTGCGAGACCGTCGAGGCGCGGGGTGACGCGCCGGCGGTGTCGTTCCAGATCACCTCCGGGCCGGATGACCCGGCCGAAACGGTCAACTGGCCGGAATTTCACGACAAGGTGGTGCAGGCGGCCAATCTGTTCCGCTCGCTCGGCATCGGCGAGACCGACACGATCGCCTGTGTGCTGCCAAACAGCAACGAGACGCTTTATGCCCTCGTCGGCGGGATGATCGCCGGCGTGGTCGCGCCGATCAACCCGATGCTCGACACCGAGCATATCACCAGCATTCTCGATGAGATCCGGGCGAAGGTGGTGGTCACGCTGAAGCCGTTTCCGCGCACCGATGTGGCGCAGAAGGTCCATGCCGCGGTGGCTGCGGCCAAAACCGTCGAGCATGTGCTCGAAGTCGATCTGAACCGCTATCTCAGCTTCCCGAAAAGCTGGATCGTGCCGCTGATCCGGCCGCGGGTGAGGCCGGCGCACGGGCTGCCGGTCAGCAATTTCGTCAGGGCGATGTCGGCCCAGCCCCGGACGCTCACCTTTCCCGATGCGGAAGGCGACCGGGTGGGGGCCTGTTTCCACACCGGCGGCACCACCGGCCGGCCGAAAGTGGTACAGCATCTCTACTCGGGGATGCTCTATAACGGCTGGCTCGGGGCGGGCCTGCTGTTCGAGCCCGACGGGGTGCAGATCTGCGCCCTGCCGCTGTTTCATGTATTCGCGGTGCAGGTCGAACTGATGTCGACGCTCACCAACGGCTGTCACCTGGTGCTGCCGACGCCGGCGGGCTATCGCGGCGAGGGGGTGTTCGACAATTTCTGGAAGCTGGTCGAACGCTGGAAGGTGAACTTCGTTCTGACCGTGCCCACCGCCATCGCCGCCAAGATGCAGCGCCCGGTGGATGCCGACGTCTCTTCGCTGGACATCGTCATCTCCGGTTCGGCGCCGCTGCCGCTGGAGCTTTACAACCGGTTCAGGAAGGCGGTCGACGTGATCCTGATCGAGGGCTACGGGCTCACCGAAGCGACCTGCCTCGTCGCCTGCAATCCGCGCGGCGAGGGCAAGGCGAAGGTCGGGTCCGTCGGGGTGCCGCTGCCTTACACCGAGGTCCGGATTCTCCACTGCGACGGCGACGGCAATGTGCTGAAGCACTGCGGTACCGATGAGGTGGGGGAGATCTGCATCTCCAATCCGGGCGTCTACCTTGGCCACACCTATACCTGCGAGGAAAGGAACCGCGGCCTTTATGCGGCAGGGAAATACCTGCGCACCGGCGATCTCGGGCGGATCGACGCGGACGGCTATCTGTGGATCACCGGACGGGCGAAGGACGTGATCATCCGTGGCGGCCACAACATCGACCCGGCGGAGATCGAGGAGGCGCTGGCGGCGCATCCGGCGGTGGCCATGGCCGGGGCGATCGGTCAGCCCGACAGTTTCGCGGGCGAATTGCCCTGCGCCTATGTCGAGCTGATCGACGGGGCCGCGGTGACGGTGGAGGAGCTGAAAGCCTTCTCCCGCGAGCATATCCACGAACGCGCCGCGGTGCCGAAACATGTGGCGATCCTGGAGGAACTGCCGAAAACGGCGGTTGGCAAGGTGTTCAAGCCGGATCTGCGCAAGGAGGCGATCGCCCGGGTGTTCAATGAGGCGCTGGAGAAGGCGGGGTCCGACGCCCGGGTGGTCGAGGTGGCCGATTCGCTGAAGCTCGGGCTGGTGGCCCGGATCGAACCAGGGCCGGAGACCGACCGGGCGGCGGTCGACACGGCGCTGGGCGAGTTCGCCATTCCGCATGAGTGGATCGGCTGACGCCTCATGTGGCGGTCGGGAACGTGGCGCTTCGGGTCTGCGGCGAGGCGCCCGGAGGGTCGGGGCGGAGCCTTTGGAGCCCGGCGCGCCCTGGCTGGCCCCGCCGGGGCGGGCGCTGTGCGCCCGGCGCCTGCGGCGGGCGGGCCCCGGCTTCGCCGGGGTGGGGCCGGTTGTGCGGCTCTGCTGACCTCCCGGATGCCGGGCCTGGTGGCAGACGGCGGGAGCGGGGGTTTGCCACCCCCGCGCCCCCGGCGAGTATTTTCACCAGGAAAAGGAGGTGCCGCTCAAGCCGGGGCGGATATGGCGGTTCCGGGGTGGCGGAGGGCGCGAATGGGCCGGCGCGGTGCATGAGGCGCGGGCTCCGGCCGGGCGCAGCGGCGCACTGGAATGGAGACAGGGCTGACGGGAGTGGATCCTGATCCCAAAATCCGCAAAGCATCAGCGTATAGCGTCTGACGAAATGCCTGATACAAAGAGTATCCCCTGACGCGCCCAAGATCTTTGATTTCAGGCAGCGCCTGGGTGATTCAGGTTTTCGTATAACGCTCGTAAAGTCAAAGGCTTATGGCCAAAAGGCCCAATCCGAACTGTGTCGTTTGACTATATGTACCGAAAACCGCTCCGCGATCCCGGAAAGGATCAGCATTGCGGTCTCCGACCGCAAGAGCGCGGCGGCAGAAGAGGATCGGGCGGGTCAGGCATGACGAACGGCGTGTTCCCGCTTCTCTGGTTGCGGCCATGTCGTCTGGCTGCACCGCGACGGCGGCGCATGGGCCGTGCCGCAACGCGGGAATGCGGAGATGCGCGACATGCTCCGGCCGGGGGAAGGGCGCGCCGGGTCCATCGGTTTTGAGGGGGGCCGATCGGAGAGCCGGGCGGTTCCGAGAGGGGCTGCCGCCGCGACCGAGGCGCAATCCCCCGGGCGCCACCGCCCGCCCCGCTACCGGCATTCCCCGTCTTCGCGGGTCTGTTCGGCGTAATAGGCGGCGAGCGACTTGTCGCGTTCGGGGCGGAAGTGGCCGGCCTCTTCGACCGAGAGGATCCGGTCGATCCGGAAGGTGCGGAAGCTTGCGCGTTTTTCGCACCAGGCGGCGAGGGTCCACACCCGGCCCCAGAAATGCAGCCCCAGCGGGCGGATGCAGCGGCGGGTTTCGGCGCCGGCCTCGTCGCGGTAGCCGATCCGCAAGCGTTTGCGGGCGTTGCAGGCCGCTTCCAGCAGATCGAGCATTTCGCGGTCGGCCGGGGTGAGCACATGGAAGCTGACGGCATCGAGCGGCACGTTGTCGGCGCTGTCGCGCAGCGGGTCGGGCAGGACGGCGGCGATCTTGACCAGCGCTTCCTCGGCGTTGCGGGCCAGCTCCGCCCCGCCCCAGGCGCGCACCATCCGCGCGCCTGCCACCAGCGCCGCGACCTCGGCGCGGGTGAACATCAGCGGCGGCACCTCGTAGCCCGCCCGCATCACATAGCCGACCCCGGCCTCGCCCTCGATCGGCACGCCGGAGCCGATCAGATCGGCCACGTCGCGGTAGATCGTGCGTTCGCTGACTTCGAGCCTTGCGGCGAGGTCGCGCGCGGTGGTGAGCCGACCGCCACGCAGATACTGGACGATCTGAAACAGGCGGTCGGCACGGCGCATGGGTCAGCCCTTCGGTTCGAACAGGCCGATGGAATTGCCGTCGGGGTCGAGCGCATAGCTGAAACGCCCGGCGGGGATCTCGATCACCTGGCCGTCGAGCTCCAGCGTCCCGCCGGCCGCGAGGAGCCGGGCCTTGGCGGCGTCGAGCGTGTCGGGCACCACCATGTGGCAGGTCGGGCCGGTGCCGGGCCGGGCGGGTTTGCCGGGGTAGAGATGGCCCGCGACACCGGTTTCGAAATCGGCGGCGGTGAACATCGCCATCGGGTTGGGGCCGGTGGTGTCGAGCTTGAGCTCATAGCCGAAGACCTCGTTGTAGAAGGCGATCGCCTTGTCCATGTCGGTCACGGGGATCTCGATCCAGACGAAGGGGTTGGTAGGGGTGAAGGGCATGTCGGTCTCCTGTTTCGGGTGCGATGCGGGCAGTATCGCACAGGCCTCCTGACAGGGTTCTGTCAGGAGAAGCCCGGCCGGATCCACAACAGCCCCGCCTTTGTCTGGGCGGTCGGGTGGTATTCGCCGGAGACCCAGCCGGTGTAGCCCTCGGCGTCGAGCCGGGCGAAGAAGGCCGGATAGTCGATGTCGCCCCGGAGCGGTTCGTTCCGCCCCGGCACCCCGCCCACCTGCACATGGCGCGCGCGGTGTCCGTGCTGCTTCCAGGCGGCCATGCCGTCGCCGGTGATCATCTCGGCGTGATACATGTCGAATTGCAGCCCGAGGTTCGGCGCGCCCACTTCGTCGAGGATCTCCGCCGCCTGATCGAAATCGTTCAGGAAATAGCCCTCCATGTCCTGGCCGTTGATCGGCTCGATGGTGAGGCTCGCGGCCGGGGCCTGTTCGCAGGCCCATTTGAGATTGTCGACAAAGGTGGTCCGCGCCACCATCCCCTGCGCCCGCCCGGCCATCAGATGCAGATGCTGCGCCCCCAGCGCCTCGGCGAACCGGCGGGCGCGTTTGAAATCGTGCCGGAAGCGGTCGGTGAGCCCGGGGACGGCCGCAAAGCCGCGGTCGCCGCCGGCCCAGTTGGGCGGCGGGGCGTTGATCAGCACCATCTCCAGCCCGTTGGCCTTGAGGCGGCGGGTGATCTCCCGGGCCGCGTCGTCATAGGGAAACAGCACCTCGACGCCCTCGAACCCGGCTTCTGCCGCGGCTTCGAAACGGTCGAGAAACGGGAGTTCGCGGAACAGGAAGGTGAGGTTGGCGGCAAATCTCGGCATCGGATGTCCTGTGGTGGCGGAGGGGGGGCGGAGGGGGCGGGTCAGCCCGGCAGGTCGGCGGAGGGGATCACCGGAAAGAACCGCCCGCCCGACCAGAGCCCGAACCAGCGCGCGCCGGCGTGATCTTCGTGGGCGCAGAGATCGACCAGCCGGAAGAAGCTCTTGCGGTCGATCAGCGCCTCCAGCCCCGTGCGGATTTCGACATAGGGCGCGGGCTCGCCGCTCTCCGGGTCGCGCGCCACGCGCAGCGGATGGGTGGGCCCCGCGGTGGCGTGCTCACCGAGGCCGGTCTCGAAGCGCACCTCCTGCGCCCGGCCCGCGCCCTGCACCGAGAAATCCACCGCCACGAAGGGCGCGTCATCCACCCGGATGCGCACCTTCTCCACCGGGGTGACGAGGAAGTATTCATCGTCCTCGCGTTTTAGGATCGAGGCGAACAGCTTCACCAGTTCCACCCGCCCGATCGGCGTGCCGAGATAGAACCAGGTGCCATCGCGGGCGATGCGGATGTCGAGATCGCCGCAGAAGGGCGGATCCCACAGATGCACCGGCGCCGGGCCCGGGGCGCGCCGCTTCCGCGCCGCCTGCCGCGCCGCTGCTGCCAGTCCCTCGGCGCTGGGGGCGGGATTCTTGCCGGCTCGTGGTTTTGTCATTTGTGCCCCGCCTCGCATTGGCTTTTAATGGCACGAGTATTGCAAGGAGGCAGGCCATGGACAAGCCGGACGACCTGGTAGGCGACATCGAAGCGCTTGGCGCGGTGCTCGACCGCGCCCGCCGGATGATCGCGCGGGCGATCATCGGCCAGGACGAGGTGGTGGAGCTCACCCTCTCGGCGCTGCTCGCCGGCGGCCACGCGCTGCTGATCGGTCTGCCGGGCCTCGGCAAGACCCGGCTGGTGGAAACCCTCGGGCGGGTAACCGGCCTCGACGATGGCCGCATCCAGTTCACCCCCGATCTGATGCCCGCCGACATTCTCGGCTCCGAAGTGCTGGAAGAGGCGGCCGACGGCAGCCGCTCTTTCCGCTTCCTGCCCGGCCCGGTGTTCTGTCAGCTGCTGCTGGCCGACGAGATCAACCGCGCCTCGCCCCGCACCCAGTCGGCGCTGTTGCAGGCGATGCAGGAAGGCGAGGTCACGGTCGCGGGTGCCGCGCACCGGCTCGACGCCCCGTTTCACGTGCTCGCCACCCAGAACCCGCTGGAACAGGAAGGCACCTATCCGCTGCCCGAAGCCCAGCTCGACCGCTTCCTGCTCCGGATCGACGTCGGCTACCCGGCGCGCGAGGCCGAACGCGACATGCTGCTCGCCACCACCGGGGCAGAGACGGCCACGGTCGAACCGGTGATGAGCGCCGCCGATCTGGTGGCGGCGCAGCGGCTCTTGCGGCGGATGCCGGTGGGTGAGGCGGTGGTGGAACAGATCCTCGATCTGGTGCGCGCCTGCCGTCCCGACGATCCGACCGCGCCCGAGGCGGTGAAAAACGCCGTCGCCTGGGGCCCCGGCCCGCGCGCGGCTCAGGCGCTGATGCTGCTGGTGCGCGCCCGCGCCCTCCAGCACGGCCGTCTCGCCCCCGGCCCGGAAGACATCCGCGCCCTCGCCCGCCCGGTGCTGATCCACCGCATGGCGCTGGGCTATGCCGCACGCGCCCGGGGCGACGACCTCGCGGAGCTCATCGGCCGCGTCACCGACAATCTGATCCCGCCAGCCGTGGCCGCCTGACCATGGCCGTCGCGTCTCATTTTTCCTGGGTGAAATACTCCAGGGGGTCCGGGGGACAGCGCCTCCCGGCGCAGGCTCCAACAAGGCGCCTCCCGGTGCGGACCCCATGACCGCCCTGCGTCCCCGCGCCGAAGCGCTTGCCGAACCGCTGCCGCCGCTGCTCGCCCGGGCGCGTCACCTTGCCGCTGGTGTGGTGCTTGGCGAACACGGCCGCCGCCGTCCGGGCGCGGGCGACGCCTTCTGGCAATTCCGTCCCGCCCGCCCCGGCGATCCCGCCCGCGCCATCGACTGGCGCCGCTCCGCCCGGTCCGACCAGCATTTCGTCCAGGAAAAGGAATGGCAGGCGGCGCAGGCGGTGATGTTCTGGGTCGACCGGGCGGGCTCGATGCAGTTTTCAAGCGGCGGCGGCGAGACCAAGGCCGACCGCGCCGCGCTGATCGCGCTGGCGGCGGCGGTGCTGCTGGTGGAGGGTGGCGAACGGGTCGGGCTCTCGGACAATCCCGGCGCGCCGGCGCGCGGGCGCCTCCAGCTCGAACGCATCGCCGCCGCGCTCGCTACCCGGGCCGATGCCGATTACGGCGCCCCGGCCACCGCCACCCTGCCGAAAGCCTCACGCGCGGTGTTCCTGTCGGATTTCCTCGGCCCCCCCGAGCCGCTCGAGACCGCGCTTGCCACCGCCGCCGACCGGGGCGTGACCGGCGCGCTCATTCAGGTGCTCGACCCGGCGGAAGAGGCTTTCCCCTTCGCCGGCCGCACCCTGTTCCACTCCCCCGGACACAGCATCCGTCACGAGACCCGCGCCGCCGAAGGGCTGCGCGCGCGCTATCTCGACCGGCTGGCCGCGCGCAAGGCAAGGCTCGCGGCCCTTGCCCGCGCCACCGGCTGGCAATTCCACATCCATCACAGCGACACCCCCCCGGCGGGCGCGCTGCTGTGGCTCTACCGGGCGCTGGAGGGGCGGATCTGATGCTCATCCTCGGCCCCCTCGGTTTCACCGCGCCCTGGTTGCTCACGGCCCTTGCGGGCCTGCCGCTGCTCTGGTGGCTGCTGCGCGCGGTGCCGCCTGCCCCCGCCGCCCGGGTGTTTCCGGGCGTGACCCTGCTCCTCGGCCTCGAAGACCGTGAGACCCAGACCGACCGCACGCCCTGGTGGCTCCTGCTGCTGCGCCTGCTGGCGCTCGCGGCGATCATCCTCGGCTTCGCCGGGCCGGTGCTGAACCCGGAGACCGGCGCGCCGGGCCGGGGCCCGCTTCTGGTGCTGATCGACGACAGCTGGGCCGCGGCCCCCGACTGGCGGGCCCGGCGCGGCGCCGGCGCGCGCGCGCTCGCCGAGGCCGCCAGCGCCGGACGCCCGACGATGCTGCTGCGGCCGTCCGCCGTGCCCACCGAGCCCCGCCTCGCCCTGCGCACCGCCAAAGACACCGCCGCCACGCTTGCAGGCCTCACCCCGGTGCCCTGGACAAGCGACCACGCGGCGCTCCTGAGCTGGCTGGCCACACTCGACCAGAGCACCACATTCGACACGCTCTGGATCTCTGACGGGCTCGCCACCCCCGGCCGCGCCCCCCTTGCCCGCGCGCTGCAAGCCCGGGGCGGGCTTCGCGTGCTCGCCCCGCCCGGCCCCCGCTTCGCCCTCCGCCCGGCGCGGATCGAAGACGGGCTGGTGCATGTCGAGGCTCTGCGCCTGCCCGGCGGTCCGCCGCAGGCGGTGGACCTCATCGGCCACGGGCCGGACCCCGCGGGCGTCGAACGCGAGCTGGTCCGGGTGACGCTGACCTTCGGGCCGGGCGAAACCGAAGCCCGGGCCGGGCTCTCCCTGCCGCCGGAGCTGCGCAACCGCATCACCCGTTTCGGGCTCGCGGATCCCGGTTCCGCAGGCACCGTGACCCTTGCCGACGATACGCTCAGGCGCCGCAAGGTGGCGCTGGTCGAGGCCGATGCGGGCCGTGAGGGGCTGGAGCTTCTGAGCCCGCTGCATTACCTGCGCGAGGCGCTGGTGCCAACCGCCGGGATCATCGAGGGGCCGCTGACCGATCTGCTCCCCGCGGCCCCGGATGTGGTGGTGCTCGCCGATGTCGCGCGGCTCGCGCCCGACACCGCCGACGCCCTTGCCACATGGGTGGCCGAAGGCGGGTTGCTGCTGCGGTTCGCCGGTCCCCGGCTCGCCGCCTCCGACACCGGACGCGGCACCGAAGACCCGCTTCTGCCGGTGCGGCTCCGGGCGGGCGGGCGCAGCGTCGGCGGCGCGATGAGTTGGGGCAGGCCCCGCGCGCTTGCTCCGTTCCCGGACAACTCGCCGTTCTACGGCCTTGCGGTGCCAAAGGATGTGACCGTCTCCGCGCAGGTGCTGGCCGAGCCCGGGCCGATGCTGGCTGAGCGCACCATTGCCGCCCTTGCCGATGGTACGCCGCTGGTCACCCGCAAACCGCTGGGCGACGGACAGGTGGTGCTGTTCCACAGCTCGGCCAATGCCGAATGGTCCTCGCTGGCGCTCTCGGGGCTGTTCGTGCAGATGCTCGAACGGCTCGCGGTCTCCACCCGGGCGGGGCGCGCGGAGCGGGGCGATCTCACCGGCACCATCTGGCAGCCCGAACAATTGCTCGACGGTTTCGGCAAGCTGGAGGCCGCGGGCGAGGGGCCGGGTGTCGCCGGCGAGCGGCTCGCCGGCCCCCCGGGGCCAACACTGCCGCCGGGGCTTTACCGCGCCGAAGCCCGGGTGATCGCGGTCAACGCCGTGGGCGCCGAAACCGTGCTCGAAGCCGCCGCCTGGCCCCCCGGCGTGGTGCCCGAGTGGCAGGGCCAAAGCGCCGAACGCGACCTCTCCGGCTGGCTGTTCCTCGCCGCCATGGCGTTGCTTGGTGCCGACATTCTTGCCGCCCTGTGGCTTACGGGGCGGCTCGCGCGGGGCCTTGCGGTGCTGCTGCTGGCCGTCAGCCTTGCCCAAAGTCCCGCGCCGGCCGGGGCCGAACCTGCAACCGGCGGCGGCAGCGGACCCGCAACCGGCACGCCCGATCCCGCCACGCTTTCCGCCGCGCTCAACGTCACCCTCGCCCATGTGCTGACCGGCGACGCGTCGGTTGACGAGATCGCCCGCGCCGGTCTCACCGGGCTCACCGATCAGCTCTGGATGCGGTCTTCGGTCGAGGCGTCCGCCCCCGTCGGGCTCGACCTCGAGACCGACGAGCTTTCCGCCTATCCGCTGATCTACTGGCCTGTCACCGAGGCCCAGCCCACGCCTTCCGCCGCCGCCTATGCCCGGCTCAACGCCTATCTGCGCGCCGGGGGGATGATCCTGTTCGACACCCGCGACGGTGATGTCGCGGGCTTCGGCTCCGGGGCGACCGCCGAAGGCGCGCGGCTGCAAAGCCTTGCGCGCCCGCTCGACATCCCGCCGCTGGAGCCCGTCCCCGGCGACCACGTGCTGACCCGCAGCTTCTATCTGCTGTCCGACTTTCCCGGCCGCTTCACCGGTGATGCCTGGGTCGAGGCGGCACCGGCGGATGCGGAACGCGCCGAGGGCATGCCGTTTCGCAATCTCAACGATGGTGTGAGCCCGGTGGTGATCGGCGGCAACGACTGGGCGGGCGCCTGGGCGGTGGATGCGACCGGCCGCCCGCTGTTGCCGGTGGGCCGCGGGGTTGCCGGGGAGCGGCAACGCGAAATTGCCTACCGTTTCGGGATCAATCTGGTGATGCATGTGCTGACCGGCAACTACAAATCCGATCAGGTCCATGTGCCTGCGCTGCTCGAAAGGCTGGGCCAATGAACGCGGCAACGGTGGTATTTGCGCCGCTTCTGCCCTGGCCGGTGGTGTGGACGGCGGCGGGGATTTTTGCCACCCTCACCGCATTGGCGCTGTGGCGCGGGCTTTCCGGCTGGGCCTTGCGCGGGCTGGCGGGGGCGGCGCTGGTGCTGGCGCTCGCGGGCCCGGGGCTTCAGCAGGAAGAGCGCAGCCCGCTGGCCGACATCCTGCTGGCGCTGGTGGACGAAAGCGCGAGCCAGGGGCTGGGAGACCGCGCCGCCCGGAGCGAGGCCGCACTCGCCGCGCTGGCGCGCGCCGCCGCCGCCCGTGGCCTCGAGTTCAGGACTGCCCGCATCGGTGATGGTGCAGACAATCGCGGCACCCTGGCGCTCACCGCACTGTCCGAGGCGCTGGCCGATCTGCCCCAGGGCCGTGTGGCGGCGATGGTGCTGATCTCCGACGGACAGGTGCACGACCCCGAAGCGGCTCCCGGCCTTCCCGCGCCGCTGCATCTGCTGCGTACCGGGCGGGCCGGCGACTGGGATCGCCGGATCCACATCATCGCCGCCCCGGCCTTTGCCATCATCGGCGAGAAACAGGAGATCGTGCTCAGCGTCGAAGACCTCGGCGCCGCCCCGGGCGACACGCAGGTGACGCTGGAGATTTCCATCGACGGCGATGCCCCGACCCGGCACGAGGTGCCCATCGGCCACGGCCTCAAGCTGCCGGTCACCCTGACCCACGGCGGCCAGAACGTGGTGCAGTTCAGCGTGCCCGAAGCCGAAGGCGAGCTGACCGGGCGCAACAATGCCGTGGCGGTCAGCATCAACGGTGTCCGCGACCGGCTGCGGGTGCTGCTGGTGAGCGGTGTGCCCCATCCCGGCACCCGCACCTGGCGCAACCTGCTCAAATCCGACAGCGCCGTCGATCTGGTGCATTTCACCATCCTGCGTCCGCCCGAGAAGCAGGACGGCGTGCCGGTCAGCGAGCTCAGCCTGATCGCCTTTCCGACCCGGGAGTTGTTTCTCGAAAAGATCGACGAGTTCGACCTGATCATCTTCGACCGCTTCATGCTGCGCGGCATCCTGCCGGGGAGCTATCTGGCTTCGGTGCGCGACTACATCGGGCGCGGCGGCGCGGTGCTGGTTTCGGCAGGGCCGGATTACGCCGGGGTCCAGAGCCTTGCCCGCTCACCGCTCGGCGAGGCGTTGCCGGGCCATGTCACCGCGCGGCTGATCGAGACGCCTTTCACCCCGGAGGTCACACCGCTTGGCCAGCGCCACCCGGTCACCCGGGGGCTCGAAAGCCATGCGCCCGACCAGGGCTGGGGCCGCTGGCTCAGGCAGGTTGAAATCGACATGGGGGCCGGGGGGGCCGGGGGGGCCGGGAGCGGGGCCGAAAGCGGCACGGTGGCGATGACCGGCGCCGAAGGCGCGCCGCTGCTGGTGCTCGACCGGGTGGGCGAGGGCCGGGTGGCACTGCTCACCTCCGACCACCCCTGGCTGTGGTCGCGTGGTTACGAAGGCGGCGGGCCGCAGCTCGAACTGCTGCGCCGGGTGGCGCATTGGGCGATGAAGGAGCCGGAGCTGGAGGAAGAGGCGCTGACCGCAACCGCCGAAGGCACGCGGATGACCATCACCCGGCAGAGCCTCGCTACCGGCCCGCGCGAGGTGACGGTGACCGCCCCCGACGGCAGCGAAACCGTTCTGCCCATGCAGGAGGTGGCGCCGGGGCTCTACCAGGCAGAACATGATGCGCCCGCAATGGGGCTTTACCGGCTCCGCGAAGGCGAAACCGAAACGGTGGTGGCGCTGGGCCCCGCGAGCCCGCGCGAGTTCGAAGACACCATCGCCACCAGCGCGCTCCTGGAACCGCTGATGGCGGAAAGGTCCGGCGGCGCGGTGGCGCTGGAAGAGGGCATGCCCGCGCTGCGCCCGGTGCGCCCCGGTCGGGTGGCCGCAGGGCGCGGCTGGATCGGCTACACGCCGCGCGGGGCCTATACCGTCGAAGCTGTCAGCATCGCGCCACTGGCCCCGCCGGGGCTGATGCTGCTGATCGCCGCGGGGCTTGCGGTGCTTGCCTGGCTGATCGAGGGCCGGGGCAGACGGTTCGGCGGCCTGGCCCGCCTTGCGCGCGAAGACGCGCCTCCAGGCTCCGGCGCTCCCTGATGGCCCCGGGGCGCGCGTCCGACCGGGCTGGCCGCCCGGAACCGAGCCCCGGAAAGGCGCGCGCCGGGGCGGAACACCCGACGGCCACCCGCGCAACAGCCACCCGGGTGGGCCAGCACCCCACCCGAAGGCCGGCATGACCAGACCCGTCTTCCGGTAGCCCTCTCGCCCGGAATTCCAGACCAATGCCGGCCGCGCTGTAGAGTTGCCCCGCGCAAATCCGCCCTGGTTTTGCGTATTTCAACATGTGAAAACAAAAGGATAGGGCAGGGGGCGTGACCGCGAACGAGCGTGGGCGTGCTCCAGCGTTTGACGAAATACCTCACACAAAGCACCACCTGACACTTTGAAACCCATGGTCTCAGGCAGCGTCAGGTGAGCCAGGTTTTCGCATGACGCTCTCGTTCACATGCAGGCAGCGTACGCCCCCCTTTGGTTCTCATGTTGCAAGGCGCAAGGCCGGTGCCGAAGGCGCCCTTCGCCGGTTCTCAGGAGAACAACCCAGGACAAACGCGTCCCGCTTTCGGCGGCGGTCGTTCCCGGAGGGGTCCGGTTGCGATTCTGGTGCGATTCTGGCCGCTGAAGCATGTCGGTAAACAGGGAATGGTGCCCGGGGGCGGAATCGAACCACCGACACGAGGATTTTCAGTCCACTGCTCTACCCCTGAGCTACCCGGGCACGGGTGAACGCTCCAGCGTTCGGGTGGGCGTGTTCTAGTGGGGGGAGCGGCGGCTGTCCAGAGGGAAAATGCCGGCGGACTCCCAAGGAATTGCCGGGGATTGGCCGCCGCACTGAGGAACGCTCCCCGGCCGTATCAATTCGAACGGCTGGTCTGGCGGGCGAGCGCGTCGGCGGCCTCCTGAAGCTCTTCCGGGGCGTCGGCGGGGGTGGCATAGGTGCCGTTCAGCCAGCGGCCGAGGTCGATATCGGCGCAGCGTTTCGAGCAGAAGGGGCGGAAGCGGTGGGCGGTCTTCCTGCCGCAGATCGGACAAGTCATGTGGCCAGTTCCAGCGGCCGGCGTTCGCGTTTGCGTTGCAGCTCGAAAAGCCCAAGGCCGGTCCAGCCCACGAGCGCGGTTTCCACCGGATCGGCGCGGAAGGCGGCACGGAGGGCCTGTTCGAGGGCGCGGCGGTCCTTCTTCGGCATCGGCGCGAAATCCACCACCACCTGACCGCCGAGACCGCGGCAGCGAAGCTGGCGCGCAAGGTCGCGGGCGAGGGCCAGATTGGCCTTGAGCCCGGCGGCGGGCGTGGTGTCGGGGCCGGTGTTGACGTCGACCGCCACCAGCGCGCGGGTGGGTTCGATGAAGGCGGAGGCGCCGCCGGGGAGCGGCAGCCGCGCCTGCCGGAGCGCGGCGATCATCCCGTCGATCCCGTGGTCGGCGAAACTGCCCGGGGCCTCGGCAAGCAGATCCGGCGCCGGCCAGTCGCGCCACGCCAGCTCATGGGCGTCGGGCCCGTCAACCAGCAGTTCCGGCGTCTTGCCCTCTGCATCGCCGAGCACCGCCGCCGCGAGGTCGCGCATGGCGGCGATGTCATCCGCCACCGCCTCGGCATCGGCCGCTGCGGCCTCGGAGCGCAGGATCAGCCCGGGCGGATCCGCGCCCAGCACATCCCGGGCGATCTCCCTGAGACGCACCCGTGTTTCCTCGTCGCGGATCCGCCGCGAAAGGTTCACCCCCGGGGCGCCCGGGGTGACGATCGCGTAGCGGGATTTGAACAGCACCCTTTCGGTGACCGGCACCGCCTTGCCATCCTCGGCCCAGCCGGTGATCTGCACCAGCAGCGCCTGGCCCGGCTTCAGGCCCCGGGCGCCGCGCAGGAAACCCGCTCCCCATGGCAGGCGGACGAACATGCCCCCCTGGCCTTTCACCGGCCGGTCGCAGATCGCCCGGCAGATGGCCCCGGGACGCGGCACATCGCCTTCCGGGTCGATCAGCAGATCGTCGAGCCGGCCGTCGACCAGCCGTGCCGCGGCCTTGCGGCCGGACAGCACATCAAGGGCGATGACGCTGCCCTTCATCCCCAGCCCCTGCAGACCGGATAGCCGGCGGCTTCGAGCAGGGCTGCGGTTTCGGCCACGGGAAGACCCATGACCCCGGTATAGCTGCCCTGAATCCACGGGATGAAGGCCCCCGCCGGTCCCTGAATGGCATAGCCGCCGGCCTTGCCCTTCCAGTCGCCGGAGGCGAGATAGGCGTTGACCTCCACATCCGACAGCCGCTTCATCCGGACGGTGGTGATCACGTCGCGGGTAAAAACCCGGTCGGCATTGCGCACCGCCACCGAGGTGATGACCCGGTGCCGCCGTCCCGACAGCGCATGCAGGAAGGCGGCCGCTTCGCTGGCATCGGCGGGTTTGCCCATGATCCGGCGGCCGAGCGCCACGGTGGTATCGGCTGAGAGCGCGATCTCACCGGGGGCGAGGCGCATCGCCTCCGCCTTGGCCGCGGCGATCCGGTGGCAATAGGCGCGCGGCAGCTCTCCGGGGCGCGGGGTCTCGTCTACCTCCGGCGGGCGGACCTCCGCCGGGGTAATGCCAAGCGTCAAAAGCAGCTCGGCCCGCCGGGGCGAGCCGGAGCCGAGGATCAGACGCGGGGTGCTGCCCCCCTCAGCCATCTACTTGAAGCGGAAGTTGATCCGACCCTTGGTCAGATCATAGGGGGTCATTTCCACCTGAACCCGGTCGCCCGCCAGAACCCGGATGCGGTTCTTGCGCATCTTGCCCGCCGTATGCGCGATGATCTCATGGCCGTTCTCCAGCTCGACCCGAAACGTCGCATTCGGCAGGAGTTCCTTCACGACGCCGGGGAATTCGAGCAGTTCTTCCTTGGCCATGATGTCTCCTGATTGCAGGCCCGCTGCCTGCGGGCGCCCGCTGTATCGCTGCAAAACCCCCGGTTTTCAAGGGCGAATCGGTGCGAAGCGACCAATAGGACAATCTGGCGGAGCCCCCCGCACGCGGCCGCCTGGCCGCGGGTGCGTGGCCTGATGGCGGATCTGGACAGCAAGGCCCCGCCCCGCAACGGCCCATGGCCCCCGGCCCCTTCCGGCAGTTGCAAGTCCCGTCTGCGGCACGCCATTTGGCAGCAGAGCTTTGCCAGAATCACAATAATGCTGGGAATCATACAAGATTTCCGATAATTTTACGTAAATGGACCATATTGACCGGAAAATCTGCGATCTCCTCCAGGAAGACGCCAAACGCCCCACCAGCGCCATCGCCGAAGCCGTCGGCTTGCCGCTGTCAACCGCCGCCGACCGCCTGAAACGTCTCACCGCCTCGGGCGCGATCCGGGGGATCCACGCTGCCCTCGACCCCGCCGCCCTCGATGCGGGCCTCTGCGCCTTCGTGCTGATCGACATGAGCCACGACGGCGAGGCCGAGGCCGCCGCCCGTCTCACCGCCGACCCGCGGGTGCAGGAATTGCACCACATCTCGGGGCCGCATTCCTACCTCGCCAAGCTCCGGGTGAAGGACATCGCCGCGCTCCAGAGTTTCCTCGCCGGGGTGGTCAAGCCGCTCCCGGCCGTCCGCCACACCGAAACCCTTCTCGCCCTCGACAGCCTCAAGGAAACTGCCGCCATCGCGCTGGAAGCCGCCCCCGCATGATCCGGATCCTGCTCAAGGGCGCTGCCTTCGGCATCGCCGTGGCCGCCCCGGTCGGACCGATCGCCCTGCTCTGCATCAAGCGCACCCTCGAACGCGGCTGGCCCGCCGGGGTCGCCTCGGGCTTCGGCGTCGCCACCGCCGACGCCACTTACGGCGTGATGGTGGTCGCGGGGCTCTCCGCCACCGGCCTGCTGCTCGCCTGGAGCACGGCCATGCAGGGCGCCGGCGGTCTGCTCATCGCGCTCATCGGCCTCCACCGGCTCCGCCCGGGGCGCCGCAACACGCACGCCAAACCACCTGCCGCCCGCACCGGTGGCCTCATCGGCGCCTTCGCCTCGGCCTATGCCCTGACCATCACCAACCCGTTGACCATCCTCGCCTTCACAGCGCTGCTTTCAAGCCTCGGCGCCACCGCCCAACCCGGCGCGGGCTATCTGCTGGTCACCGGGGTTTTCCTCGGCTCGCTCGGCTGGTGGATCGCGCTTGCCTCCGCCACCGCGCTCACCCGCCGGAAGCTGCCCCTGAAAGCCATCCGCTGGCTTGATCTCGCCACCGGGGCACTGCTGCTGACGTGGGGCCTCTGGATCGCCCGCGCCGCCCTCTCCGCCCCGGCCTGACCCCCCCCTTTTTCCTGGGTCAAATACTCGCCGGGGGCGCGGGGGTGGCAAACCCCCGGCGCCCGGGGCCGGCCAAGGGCGCACGAGTCAAATCCCGCAACAGACCCCGCCCGCCGCAGGCGCCGGGCGGGGTCGGGGGCGAGGGTTTGCGGGGGAGGGGGGCTTGCGGGGCTCAGGCCTTTTCGTCTTGCTTGTCCGGCAGGGGGTCTCCGAAGCGGGCGAGCATGCGGCCGCGGATCTGGTCGCGGGTCTGGCGGTAGGCGGCGAGCTTTTCGTCGCGCATCGTGCCGATGCCGGTCGGGTCGAGCACCGGCCAGTAATCCACCTCCAGGTGGTGGCGGCGGGTGAGGTCCAGCACCCGGCGCTGGCTTGCGGGGCTGAGCGCGACGATCAGGTCATAGGAGCCGAGATCGTCGCCCCAGGCCTGCATCTCGTCGAAGCTGCGGGCCTGGTGGTGGTGCAGATGCACGCCGATTTCCTCGCAGACCGCGACCGCGAAGCCGTCGACATCCATCTCGCTCTTCACCCCGGCCGATTGCACGTAAACCCGGTCGCCATAGAACCGCTTCATCATGCCTTCGGCCATCGGCGAACGCACCGCGTTGTGGTCGCAGCAGAACAACACGGATTGCGGCAGATCGTGCGGCAAGGCTCAGCCCCAGTGCAGCACGCAGATCAGGGTGAACAGGCGGCGGGCGGTGGCGTGGTCGATCTCCGCCTTGCCTTCGAGGCGCTCTATCAGCACCCGCGCGCCCTCGTCATGAATGCCGCGGCGGGCCATGTCGATGGTTTCGATCTGGGCGGGCGGCAGGGTCTTGACCGCTTCGTAATAGGCTTCCCAGATCTGGAAATAATCCTTCACCACCTGCCGGAACGGCCCGAAGGACAGGTGGAACTCGCCCGCCCGCTCGCCTGCTTCGGTGGTGATCGCAAACACCAGCCGCTTGTCGCGGATCGACAGATCGAGCGCATAGGGGCCTGCGGGTGGGGTCCGGCCATCACGCGGCGCGGGGGCGAAGCTGTTGTCTTCGATGAGATCGAAGATCGCCACCTTGCGCTCCTGTTCGATCTCTGGCGTCGGAGGCGCGAGGCCGGTGTCGTCGATGTCTATTCTGGTCAAGCGGTTCATGGCGGCGGTCCGTCTGGTTTCTGCCTCTTGGGTAGCGGATGCGCGAGGCCGGGGCAACGGGGCGCAGCGAAAGGGGGGCAGGCGAGGTCCGGGCCGGGGGCCAGCCCCCGGACCCCCGGAGTATTTCGGCCAGGAAAAAAGGAGCGGGCCTATTCCCGGTTGAGCCGGTCGAGCCGGGCGCGGACCGAGAGGCCGTGGGCTTCGAGGCTTTCGGATTTCGCAAGCGTTTCGGCGGCCGGGCCGATGGCCTTGAGCGAGGCCGGGGTCATTTTCGACACCGTGGTGCGCTTCATGAAGTCGAGCACCGAGAGGCCGGAGGAGAACCGGGCCGAGCGCGCCGTGGGCAGAACGTGGTTGGGGCCGCTGACGTAATCGCCCACCGCTTCCGGGGTCCAGCGGCCGAGGAACAGCGCGCCGGCGTTGCGGATCCTGCGGGACAGGGCGTCGGGGTCGGCCGTGCAGATTTCGAGATGTTCCGGAGCGATCCGGTTGGCGAGCGTGGCGGCCTCGGCGAGGTCGCGGGCGGTGATGACGGCGCCGAAATCGCGCCAGCTGGCGCCGGCGATGGCGCGGCGGGCGAGGGTCCGGAGGCGGGTTTCCACCGCCTCGGCCACGCGCCGGCCGAAAGCGGCATCGTCGGTGATCAGGATCGCCTGGGCGCTTTCGTCATGTTCTGCCTGGCTCATGAGGTCGAGGGCGAGCATGTCGGGGTCGTTGTCCGAATCGGCGATCACGAGGATTTCGGAGGGGCCGGCGATCATATCGATGCCGACCTTGCCGAACACCCGCCGCTTGGCCGCGGCCACGAAAGCGTTGCCGGGGCCGGTGATCTTGTCGACGGGCGGGATGGTTTCGGTGCCATAGGCGAGCGCGGCGACGGCCTGCGCCCCGCCGACACGGTAGATCTCGTCGACCCCGGCGATCCTGCAGGCCAGCAGCACCAGCGGGTTGATCGCGCCGTCGGGGGTGGGCACCACCACGGCGAGGCGGTCGACGCCCGCGACCTTGGCCGGCACCGCGTTCATCAGCACCGAGGAGGGGTAGGAAGCAAGCCCGCCGGGCACGTAGAGCCCGGCCGCCTCGACCGCGCTCCAGCGCCAGCCGAGCACCCCGCCTTCGGCATCGGTCCATTCCGCGTCTTCGGGCAGCTGCCGGATGTGATAGGCGCGGATGCGTTCGGCGGCGAGGGTGAGGGCCTCGCGTTCGGCGGCGGGGACGGTGGCGCAATGGGTCTCGATCTCCTCGGCGGTGAAGCGGAGCCGGTCGGGGGTGAGGGTCAGACGGTCGAACTTCGCGGTGAGTTCGATCAGCGCGGCGTCGCCCCGGGCGCGCACATCGGCGATGATGTCGGCCACCGTGGCATCGACATCGGGGGCATCCTCGCGCTTCATCGCCAAGAGCGCGGTGAAAGCAGCCTCAAACCCCGGGTCTGTGGTATCAAGGAGATGCATCGGTCAGGTCTCCGGATGTTCGGGGGTGCGCTTCGACGGCGCGACATAGGGGCGGGTGACGTCTTCGAGGGTGACTTCCAGTGCTTCGACCTCGAGCGCGATCGCGCCGTCGCCCGCAAGGGTCAGCAGGAGGCGGCCGGTGCCGTCTTCGCCGGGGGTGAAGGAGATAGACAAAAGCGATAATATGAGGTCTTTATCAGTGCGATTCACCCCTTGGAGTTGAACTTTTTCAACATCACCGCAGGTCAGCACCGATTGCACCCGTTCCGCCGGGCGGCCCCGCGCCGCGGCCTTGCCGGACTCCTCCCAGCGGAACCGGTTGAGGAGCGCGGCGAAGCGGCGGCGGTTTCTCTGCCAGGTCATCTCGGTGACCGGGAACACCGCGTCCTGGGTGAGCGCCGAGATCACCGCGAGGTCTTCGGCGTCGCGCGCGAGCAGCCGCAGCGGGCGGTCGCCGCCATCTTCGAAACGTGCGTCTTCCACCATCAGCCCTTCACCCGTTCGATCACCGCGCCGACGCCCCGGAGCTTGCGCACCACCTGTTCATAGCCGCGATCGAGGTGATAGACCCGGCTGACCCGGGTTTCGCCCTCTGCCGCGAGGCCGGCGAGGATCAGGCTTACCGAGGCGCGCAAATCGGTGGCCATCACCGGGGCGCCCTTGAGGCGCACGACCCCGGTCACCGTCGCGGTGCCGCCGTGCACCTCGATTTCGGCGCCCATCCGGATGAGTTCCGGCGCGTGCATGAAGCGGTTTTCGAAGATGGTTTCATGCAGGTTGGAGACCCCTTCGGCGGTGGTGAGCAGCGCCATCATCTGCGCCTGAAGATCGGTCGGGAAGCCGGGGAAGACCGCGGTGGTCACGTCGACCGCCTGCACCCGTTTGCCCGGCGCCCGGCTCACCCTGAGGCCACGCGGGGTTTCCTCGACCGAGACGCCGGTTTCTTCGAGCTTCTCGGCGAAGCTTTGCACCAGATCCAGCGTGCCGCCGAGGCATTCCACCTCGCCGCCGGCGATCGCCGGGGCCAGCATGTAGGTGCCAAGCTCGATCCGGTCGGTGACCACGCGATGGGTCGCGCCGCCGAGCCGGTCGACGCCCTCAATCTCGATCCGGGCGGTGCCTTCGCCCTCGATATGGGCGCCCATGGCCCGCAGGCAGCGCACGAGGTCAACAATCTCGGGCTCGCGCGCGGCATTGTCGAGCACCGTGGTGCCCCTGGCGAGGGTCGCCGCCATGACGATGTTTTCGGTCGCCCCCACGGAGGGAAACCGCAGCCGGATCGGCGCCCCCCTGAGCCCGCCCGGCGCCTTGGCGTGGAGGTAGCCGTCGCGCAGCTCGATCTCGGCGCCCAAGGCCTCGAGCCCGTCCTGATGCAGATCCATCGGCCGCGCGCCGATGGCACAACCGCCGGGCAGCGACACTTCCGCATGGCCGTGGCGCGCGAGCAGCGGCCCGAGCACGAGGTTGGAGGCGCGCATCTTGCGCACGATGTCGTAATCGGCCCGGGTGGAGGTGAGGTCATGCGACGACATCGCCAGCACCTTGCCCTCCTGCAACGAGGCGGAATCGGCCCCGAGCGATTCGAGCAGCAGGGTCATGGTGGCGATGTCGGAGAGCCGCGGCGCGTTGGTGAGAATCAGCGGCTCTTCGGTGAGCAGCGTCGCCGGCATCAGCGCGAGGCAGGCGTTTTTCGCCCCCGCGATGGCAATCTCGCCGCTGAGCGGGCCGTTGCCCGTGACCACAATGCTATCCATGCTCGTTTCCTGCCTTGTTCTTCTTGCCGTCGCCGCCTGCGGCTTCGCTTGTGGCCTCTTTTGCGGCCTGGCGCGCCCGCGCCTGCGCCTTGCGCCGGGCCATATTGGCTTTCAACGCCGCCTTCAGCCGGTCGTCGCGGCCGGGCCGGGCGGGTCTTGCGGATACGGGTTTTTCTGTCATGCCGCTCTCTACTAGCGCAGGTGCCGTGACGCGTCCAGTTGCCGGGCCGCAGGCACAGGCTTACCGGCGCGCCCGGCATCCCGGGGCGCGGGTCCGAAATGCCCCGGCCCGAAACGGCCCCGAAAATGCCGCGAAATTGCGCTTGCGCGCCCGGCGAATTCCGTCTAATCAGCCGCCCACGGTTGGCCGCAGTAGCTCAGTGGTAGAGCGCACCCTTGGTAAGGGTGAGGTCGGGAGTTCAATCCTCCCCTGCGGCACCAGCGATCCTTGCCGTTTTCAGACCTGTTTTCAGAGGCATGACTTCTGAAACATGGCTTCAGAGGGTTGCGCCACGTTCTGGCGCGGCTGGCGGACGTCTGGCGGAAGACGCGGGAAAGCTGCACGGCCCGCAGCCGTCACCGGCTCACCTTTTCTGCCCGTCGCTCACAGCCGGCCCCAGATTGCCCTGGTAGTGGACCATCACTTGCCCGGTTATCGGCGCAAGCAATCTGACGTCGAAATGGAACCGGCCATCCTGCACATATTCGTATGCCTCGGATTGCGGCAGGAGCCGTCTGGGCAGCGCGACCGGGCCAAATCTTGCCGAGCGGATGGGGTATTTCAGGGTGCCCTGATCGACCGTGAGCCCAAGCAAGAAGGTGAACGGACCAAAGCGCTCGGTCATGCCCTGCGCCGTGGGCGCCAGATGGGAGACAAAGCGGCTCTGGCCGAAACGGCGTTCCCAGGTCTCGCCGCGCGGGGTCACGGTCTTGACGACCTCGACCGGCATGTTCTCGCCCGCCGGAGGGAACCTGAACGCAAGGCAGAGCATCCGGCTCCACAGGCTGGAGCCGCGCGTAATGGTGGCGGTCCCGCGCCATCGGCTCTGATCAATGGTGCGGTGGGTTTCGCGGATCGCTTCGGGCAGATCGTGAAACGCGGCGCCCAGGACGCCCGGAAAGATCGGCTGGAACGGCTCGACGCTGCGCACGGTTTTCACCCGCAGATCTTCCATCGCCGCCTCGGCCTCTTCCAGCGTGATGACCTCAAGGGCAGGCCGGGCGCCCACGGGGAGGGTTTCGCGGCGCAGCAGCGCCCGGGCCGGAATGGCGGGGATGAACGGGCCGTCGCCTTCCTCCGCGAGCAGGCGCCAGAACCGGCGCTCGGACCCGACCGCGACCATGACCGACATGCCGCCCCTGCCGCTGCCGAACGGTTCCAGCATATCCGCGGCCAGTTTGAAGCTCTTGAGCACGAAGGGCGTGACCGGGATCGGGCGCCACTGCCGCAGCTTCGCAAAGGCCCGGAGCCCGTAGCTCATCACGGACAATTCCAGCCCCGCGCGAAAGACCACGCTCCCGGCGCCGAAATGCGCGGGGAAAAGGGTGATGTCGGGCACCTCGATCAGCCAGCCCTGCCGCGTCAGCCCCTCCGGAAGACTGTAGTCTGACGGTTCGGACCAGCTGCGCGCCTCCGTCCACATCCCGCCGCGCCACAGCCGCATCGGCTGCCCGGCCTGAGACAGGATCGACGCCATGACAGACAGCCCGCGCGGGCTGCGGTTGCCGGGCAGGATCGCGGTTTCGATGACATCGGGCACCTCTTGCCCGGTGAGCGCCCGCACCGCCGCGCTGGAGAGCGCCGGCACCGAAGAAAGCCCCGATATGGCGCACAGCCCGGCGGCGCGGGCATCGTCATCGAGAGCGGTAATTCCGGCACAAAACCCGGCATTGTCTGCCAGATCGAGGTAGTGCATCCCGGCGGCGAGAGCCTTGCGCGCCAGACGGTACGGGTCTTCGCCATCGTTGCCATAGGCGTGAAACGGTCCCGCGGCATCGACCAGCACATCATGGCCGGACAGCCCGGACAGATCGCCGTTCCGGTCCAGCCGCATCGCCTTGCATCCCAGGGTCTGCGCGAGATCCTGTGCCGTGTCCAGGGTACGTCCGGCGAGGGTGACGCTGTGTCCGTCGCGAACCAGCAGCCGGGCGAGGCGCGACCCGAAGACGCCGGTGCCGCCGAGCAGCAGCACCTTCATTGTCTCGATCCTTCCTGAAAACCGGAACCGCGCCGCGCGCGCATGTCGTCGCGCCCGGACACGTGCCCGGACATCGGGGATCGGTTTGGCGCGCCGTGGTTGCAGGGGGCAGATCCTGAATCCACCACCGCGACCGGCGCGCGATCGCCGGAGACGGGAATGCCGGGATTGGTTTTGAAGCAACAAGGTTGGGTCATGCTTTGGATCATCGTCGAGGCGCGCGCCGTTTTCAACCGTGCCCTCAATCCAGCCTTTGCAATCGGCCTTGCCTTGCGGAACATGTGCTTTCGGAATGTACCATGAACGAACCAGGGCCGCACCGGGCCGCACCGGGCCGGAGCATTCTCGAAGCCGGGTCCGGGAGCCCGCGCCGGATTTGCAGAAGCGGTGCGGTTGCACCTGTTTTCACAGGGGTTCTTGCAGTGATTTTTGCAGGGGTTTTGCAGTGATTTTTGCAGGGGTTTTGCAGTGATTTTTGCAGGGATATGGTGGAGCCGAGGGGAATCGAACCCCTGACCTCGTCATTGCGAACGACGCGCTCTCCCAACTGAGCTACGGCCCCAACGGGGGGGTATTTGGCCTGTCCGGGCGGGGGTGTCAAGCGGGAAGAGGCAGGTTTTCGTTCTGCCGGCCATGCTTGTGCCCGCGTGAGAGCGGGCGGCCAGCCGGCCCCTCCGGCGGGAGCGCCGGCGCCCCGGTGGGGCACCGGGCCGAAACGGCCGGGGTCAGCCAGCGACCCCGGCATTCTGGCGGACGAAGGCTTCAATGGCGCTTGCGGGCACCGCGCCCGACTGGCGGGCCACTTCGCGGCCGTTCCGGTAGAGGATCATCGTCGGGATGCCGCGGATATTGTGTTTTGCCGAGACCTTCGGGTGGTCTTCGGTGTTGATCTTGGCCAGCCGCGCCCCGGTGCCCAGCGCCTCGGCGGCCCTGGCGAATTCCGGTGCCATCATCCGGCAGGGGCCGCACCAGGGGGCCCAGAAATCGACCAGAAGTGGCAGGGTGTCGTTTCTGGCAGCCTTCGCCAGCGTTGCCGCATCCATCTCGCGGACTTTCGAATCGTTGAGCCTTGTGCCACAGGTGGCGCATTTCGGCCCGGCGCCGAGCTTGTCTTCGGGCACCCGGTTCACGGTGCCGCATTCGAGGCAGGTCAGTTTGTGGGACGTGGGCATGGGTCTCCTCCGGTCCTTCCGGGAACTGCATTCATGTTTCAGCATATGTGCGCTTGCATTGGCGGCGTTTCAACCCCGGCATGGCCGCGAAGGGGGCGGGGCGGGGCCAACCCGCGCTGCCGAGGCGGCCGATCTTGCCGTCTGGCGCGCGATGCGGCGCCCTGGCTTTCCCCCGGACGGGATTTCGCGTAAGCCGCCTCCCGGAAACCCGGGGAGCGCGAAATGGACGCCGATGTGAAAGCCTGTGATCTGGTTGTGGTCGGGGCGGGGCCCGCGGGTGCGGCGGCGGCCCGGCGGGCACGTGCGCTCGGGCTTTCGGTGGCGCTCGTCGACAAGGCCGTGTTCCCCCGCGACAAGCTCTGCGGCGCGCTGCTGTCGGGGCGCGGCCACAAGGCGCTGAAGGCGGTTTTCGGGCTGGCGCCCGACAGGGAACACTTCCTCTTCTCGCGCGAGGTGGCGTTCAAATGGGACGGTGAGACGATCGCCGAATTCACCGCGCCCCGCGACCTTACCTACACCTACCGGCGCGATTTCGACCACCGTCTGCTGAGGGAGGCGATCGCGTCGGGGGCGGAGGATTATCAGGGTGTGCGGGTCGAACGTTTCGACAATGCGGCCAATCGCGTGGTGCTCGATAGCGGCGAGGTTCTGGAATACGGCGTTCTGGTGGGGGCCGACGGGGCCGCAAGCCCGGTGGCGCGGCATCTGTTCGGGCGCGCCTTCGATCCGGCCACAATCGGCTTTGCCTTCGAGGTGGAGGCACCGGTGCCCTGCACCGACGGGGCGCCGATGTCGATCGACTTCCGCATCGTCGATTGGGGCTATGGCTGGAATTTCCCCAAGAAGCACAGCCGCACCATCGGCCTCGGCGCGATCAAGGCGGTGGATCAGGATCTGATGGGCCGGATGAAGCGCTACATGGCGCGGGAAGGCGCGGGCCCGGAGGGGCTGAAGATCAAGGGCGCGCATATTCCGTTCGGCGATTTCCGGCGGGTGCCCGGGCGCGGGAATGTGCTGCTCGCGGGCGACGCGGCGGGGCTGGTCGATCCGGTCACCGGCGAGGGGCTGGCTTATGCGATGGAAAGCGGGGCCGGTGCCGCGGAGGCGGCGGCAGAGGCGCTGGCGGCGGGCGAGAAGGCGCGCGCCCTGGGGATCTACCGCAAGCGGATCGGCCATATCCATGCCGAGCTGGACAGGGCCAACCGGCTGAGGCGGTTCCAGTTTTCCGGGGCCTTCGCCGGGGTCTTCAGGGAAAAACTCGCGTCTTCCGAAAACCTGCGCAGCGCGTTTTTCGCCCTGCTTGCGGGAGAGGCCAGCTATGCGGAGATCGAGAAACTGGTTTCGAAGCTGATGCTGGCCAGGATCACCGGCGGCGTGTCCGGCTGGCCCGCGCGGCTGGCGGGCAGGCTGCGCCGCTGAGCGGGGCAAGGCAACCTGTGCAAATGGCCGAAGCGCCTGGAACGTGATGGCGCGGACGCGGCAGCAACCGCAAATCCACGAGCCCGAATGCCTGCTCCCGCCGATGGGCAAACCCTGCCGCGCCGGTACGGCTGCGTGTTGCCGCAAGGTGGGGCGTTTCGGCAGGTCTTGCAGCAGCGCAGTGGCAGGGTTTGGGGTTTCGAAAGCCGGGGCCGGCCGGTTGCGGATGGCTCGCGGATCTGCTGCCGATATGGTTAACAGCGCCGCACATGAGGTGGGCGTCTGAGTGTAAGTCATTGAAATAAAATGGGAAAAGGCCTTTTCCATTAGTCCGGAAGTCCGGACTAATGGAATACCGGATTTCCGGACTAATGGAATGCCGGAAGTCCCGACCAACTGAACGCCGGATGGCCCTCGTTACGGCTTGCTATTCCGAGGCCGGGTGTCGGTTCTGGCCTTTCGACATGCGAAAACAACGGTATTGAGGCGGCGGGAATGCGGATGAATGCAAGGGGGCCAGATGCCCGGCAGCGGGTTCAGGAACTGGCGGAAGCTGTCCGGGTTTTCCGGGCCGTCCGCATATTCCGGGGGGCGTGAGCCGGAGCGCTGGCGGCGGGCTCTGGCGCAAGGGCAGTGGGCTCCACGGGGCCGGGCGGCGTTTCGCCTCCGGCTCCTGGCTTTCCCCTGGCTTTCGGGCGACCCTGCCGGTTCCCGCAAATCGCCGGGGCGCCGAAAAACGCTGCGCGGAATTGCCCTCTCCGGCATCCTCCCAGGGCCGGCTGTACGCGGAAGCCCAAGCCCTTACTCTTCCGGGGAACAGGCCTCCAGCGGCGGACAGGTGCAGACCAGATGCCGGTCGCCGAACGCGTTGTCGACCCGGTTCACCGGCGGCCAGTATTTGTCGACCCGGAACGCGCCCTTCGGGAAGCAGCCCTCCTCGCGGCCATAGGGCCTGTCCCAGTCGCGCACCAGATCCTCCATCGTATGGGGGGCGTTCTTCAGCGGGTTGTTGTCGCGGTCGATCCGGCCTTCCTCGATCGCCCGGATCTCTTCGCGGATCGCCAGCATCGCGTCGCAGAACCGGTCGAGCTCGGCCCTGGTCTCGCTCTCGGTGGGCTCGATCATCAGCGTGCCGGCCACCGGCCAGGACATGGTGGGGGCGTGGAAGCCCGCGTCCATCAGCCGCTTGGCGATGTCCTCGACACTCACCCCGGCGCTTTCGGCGAAAGGCCGGGTGTCGATGATGCATTCATGGGCGACCCGCCCGGACGGCCCCTTGTAGAGCACGTCATAGGCGCCGGCGAGCCGGGCGGCGATGTAATTGGCGTTGAGGATCGCGGCCTTGGTGGCTTGCGTCAGCCCGGCCCCCCCCATCATCCGGATATAGGCCCAGGAGATCGGCAGGATCGAGGCGGAGCCGAAAGGCGCCGCGGAGACCGCGCCTTCCGCGCCGGAGAACGGGTCGGGCGGCAGATGCGGCGCCAGATGCGCCTTCACCCCGATCGGCCCCATGCCGGGGCCGCCGCCGCCGTGGGGGATCGCGAAGGTCTTGTGCAGGTTGAGATGGCTGACGTCGCCGCCAAGCTCGCCGAGCTTCGCCAGCCCCACCAGCGCATTGAGGTTCGCCCCGTCGATATAGACCTGCCCGCCGAATTCATGGGTGATGGCGCAGACCTCGCGCACGGTTTCCTCGAACACCCCATGGGTCGAGGGATAGGTGATCATGCAGGCGGCAAGCCGGTCGCCCGCGGCTTCGGCTTTGGCGTGGAAGTCGGCCACGTCGATATCGCCATTGGCCGCGGTCTTCACCGCCACCACCTTCATCCCCGCCATGGTCGCCGAGGCCGGGTTGGTGCCATGGGCGGACATCGGGATCAGGCAGATATCGCGCGCCGCATCGCCGCGGGCGTGGTGCCAGGCGCGGATGGTCATCATCCCGGCATATTCGCCCTGGGCCCCGGAATTGGGCTGCATCGACATCGCGTCATAGCCGGTGATGCTGCACAGCATCGCCGCGAGATCGTCGATCAGCACCCGGTAGCCCTCGGCCTGATCGGCGGGGCAGAGCGGGTGCAGCATGGAAAACTCGCGCCAGCTCACCGGGGCCATTTCGGCGGCCGAATTGAGCTTCATGGTGCAGGAGCCGAGCGGGATCATGGCGCGGTCGAGCGCGAGGTCGCGGTCCGACAGCCGGCGCATGTAGCGCATCATCTCGGTCTCGGCCCGGTTCATGTGAAACACCGGATGGGTCAGGTAGCTGCTGCTGCGGATCAGCGCCTCCGGCAGGCGGCGGTAGTCGGCGGTGAAATCCGCGTCCTCCGCCACCACCCCGAAGGCCCGCCAGACCGCCTCGATGGTTGCCGGGCGGGTGGCTTCGTCGAGGGTGATGCCGATCTTCGTCTTGCCGACCGGACGCAGGTTGACCTCCTCGCGCGAGGCCGCGAGCAGGATGCCGCGTTGCAGATGGCCGACCTCGACGGTGAAGCTGTCGAAGAACTGTTCGGGCTCGATCACATAGCCCACCTCCTCCAGCTTGTTCGCCAGTCGTGCGGCCTTGTTGTGGATGCTCTGGGCAATGGCCCTGAGCCCCTCGGGGCCGTGGTAGACGGCGTAGAACCCCGCCATCACCGCCAGCAGCGCCTGGGCGGTGCAGAGGTTGGAAGTCGCCTTTTCGCGGCGGATATGCTGTTCGCGGGTCTGGAGGCTCAGACGGTAGGCGCGGTTGCCGTGGCTGTCGACCGAGACCCCGACGAGGCGTCCGGGCATGGCGCGTTTGAGCTTGTCGGTGGTGGCCATATAGGCCGCGTGCGGCCCGCCATAGCCCATCGGCACCCCGAACCGCTGGGTCGAGCCCACGGCAATATCGGCCCCCATGGCGCCCGGCTCTTTCAGGAGCGTCAGCGCCATCGGGTCGGCGGCGACGATCGCCAGCGCCTTCGCCTCATGCAGCGCGGCGATGACGCCGGTATAGTCCTCCACATGGCCATGGGTGCCGGGATATTGCAACAGGGCGCCGAAGACCTCGCCCGGCACCAGATCGGTGAAGGGACAACCCAGCCGCACCGTGATGCCGAGGGGTTTCGCCCGCGTCCTGACCACGGCAATGGTCTGCGGGTGGCAGGTCTCGGCCACGAAGAAGGTCTTCGCCTTCGACTTCGCCCCGCGCCCGGCCATGGTCATCGCCTCGGCCGCGGCGGTCGCCTCGTCGAGCAGCGAGGCATTGGCGACCGGCAGCCCGGTGAGGTCGGAAATCATCGTCTGGAAATTCAGCAGCGCTTCGAGGCGGCCTTGAGAGATCTCCGGCTGGTAGGGCGTGTAAGCCGTGTACCACGCAGGGTTTTCAAGGATGTTGCGCTGGATCGCCGGCGGCGTCACCGTGCCGTGATAGCCCTGCCCGAGGAGCGACTGGCAGACCCGGTTCCTGCCCGCGATCACCCGGAGCTCATGCAGCACTTCGCGTTCGGAGAGCGGCCGGCCGAAGTCGAGCGGCTCCGTCTGGCGGATCGAGGCGGGCACGGTTTCGTCGATCAGCGCGTCGAGCCCGTCGACGCCCAGCACCGCGAACATCTCCTCCATCTCGGCGGGCGAAGGGCCGATGTGGCGGAGTCTGGCGAAGTCGCAGGGAAGGTAATCGGTGGGCGTGAATGTCATGTCAGTCTCCGTTCCGGCTCGTCCGGCGGCCTCTCCGCTTGGTGGCGCCTAGTGGCACCCGCTGGGCGCGTTGCCCCCGCCGGGGCGAACAGGGGGCGATCAGGGGGCGGGCGGCGCGGGCTCAGCCGATGAAGGCCTTGTAGGCGGCCTCGTCCATCAGCCCGTCAAGCTGGGCGGGATCGCTGAGCTTCATCCTGAAGAACCAGGCCTCGCCCTCGGGGTCTTCATTGACCTTGCCGGGATCGTCCACGATCGCCTCGTTGACCTCGACGATCTCGCCGTCGACCGGGGCCATGATGTCGGAGGCGGCCTTGACGCTTTCGATCACCACGATCTCATCATCCTTCGCCACCGCCGCGCCGACCTCCGGCAGTTCGACAAAGACGATATCGCCAAGCTCCTGCGCCGCATGGGCGGTGATGCCGACAGTAACGATGCCGCCGTCTTCGGCCAGCCATTCATGCTCTTCGGTATATTTCATCGGGGGGTCTCCTGGTTTCAGCGCTTGTAGCTGCGGGGATGGAACGGCAGCGGGGTCACGCGGGCGGGCAGGCGCTTGCCCCTCACCTCGCCCCAGACCTTGGTGCCGGGCCGGGTCAGGCGGGCGGGCAGATAGCCCATGGCGATGGGCCCGCCGATTGAGGGGCCGAAGCCGCCGGAGGTGACGTCGCCCAAGGGTGCGCCGCCTGTCTCCCGCTCGAACAACCGGGTGCCGGCGCGCATCGGGGCGCGGCCTTCCGGCCTGAGGCCCGCGAGTTTTGCGGTCGCCCCGATCTGGCGCTGGCGCAGGATCGCATCGGCCCCGGGGAAGCCGCCTGCGCGCGGGCCTTCGCGCCGGGCCTTGCCGATCGACCAGCCCAGCCCGGCTTCGAGCGGCGTGGTTTCGGGGGTGATGTCGCTGCCATGAAGCGGCAGCCCGGCCTCGAGCCGGAGCGAATCGCGCGCCCCGAGGCCGATGGGGGCGACCTCCTCCATCGCGAGAAGCGCCTCGGCGAGGGCGCGGGCCTCCCGCCCTTCGACCGAGATCTCGAACCCGTCCTCGCCGGTATAGCCCGACCGGCTGATCCAGAGCGCGCCGAAGCGGCTGTCCTGCCGGGTCACATCCATGAAGCGCATCTCCGTGACCGCCGGGACGATCCGCCCCAGCGCCACCTCGGCGGCCGGCCCCTGAAGCGCCAGCAGCGCGCGGGTTCCGGCGACCTCCACCGCCTCGCCCAGATGCGCTTCGAGATGGGCAATGTCAGCGGCGGCATTGGCGGCGTTGACCACCAGAAACAGCCTGTCGCCCTGATTGGCGACCATCAGATCGTCGAGAATGCCGCCGGTTTCGTTGGTGAACAGCGCGTAGCGCTGCCGCCCGGGCGCGAGCCCGACGATGTCGGCGGGCACCAGCGCCTCCAGCCGCGCCGCCGCATCGCTTCCGTGGAGCAGCACCTGCCCCATATGGCTGACGTCGAACAGCCCGGCGGCGGCACGGGTATGCAGATGTTCCTGCATCACCCCCGACGGGTATTGCACCGGCATTTCCCAGCCGGCAAAGGGCACCAGTTTCGCGCCGAGCGCGATATGGAGGTCGAAAAGATCCGTGCGGCGCAGCTCTGTCACATGCGTCTCCCCACCGGGAGCGCGCCCGGCATCGCTGGGGCCCCGGCCCCGGTGATGCCCCCTCTGTCCTTTCGCCTGAGATCGTTATCCCTTCGGCGGGCCCTGAGGGCCACTCTCCAGAGTCCTTCCCCCGCACCGGTCCCTGGGCCTGAGAGTTTACCGGGGCGGTTGCTCCTTCGGCACCGGGCCCCTCGGGGCGCCGGATTCTCCCGGTACGGGTGACGCGACGTTAGCGGCAGGTTTTTCACCGCACAAGCTTTTGATGCGGGGGCGGGCATGGCGCGGACATGGCGATGGAGCCGGGATGGCGGCTTGCCGTAAGTGTGGTGAATCTGGCTTCGCTCTACCGCTTCACCTTCTGCAACAGCGGCATCAGCGCCGACATGTCGGGCCCGTGGTCCAGCCCCGTCAGCGCCTTTCTGAGCGGCATGAACAGCCCCTTGCCCTTGCGCCCGGTGGCGGCCTTCACCGCGCCGGTCCAGCTCTGCCAGCTGTCGGGGCCATAGGGCGGCTCGGGCAGCAATTCGAAGGCCTTTGCGACCATCTCCGCATCTTCCTCCGCCACCAGTGGCGTGGCGCCGTCACGGCAGAGCGCCCACCATGGGGCGAGGTCGGCCATGGTGGTGATGTTCTCGCGCGCCACCATCCAGAAGCTCTCGGCGATCTCCGCCGGCACGCCCAGCGCCAGCACCCGGTCGGCCACCGCCGCGTAGGGCTGCTGTGCGAGCAGATGCGCGGTGAGCGGGAACAGATCGTCTACATCGAATTTGGTCGGCGCCGCGCCGAAACTCGAGAGGTCGAAACCCGCCACCACCTCGTCGAGGCTTTCGGCAAGCTCCCCCGGCCGCGACGAACCCAGCCGCGCCATATGGCTGATCAGCGCCATCGGCTCGACGCCTTGCGCCCGCAGATCGCGCAAGGCGAGCGTGCCGAGGCGTTTCGACAGCGCTTCGCCCTGCGGGCCGGTCAGCAGCGAATGATGCGCAAACCGCGGCACCCGGCCGCCGAGCGCCTCGATGATCTGGATCTGGGTGGCGGTGTTGGTCACATGGTCGGAGCCGCGCACCACATCGGTGATGCCGAAGTCGATATCGTCGCAGACGCTGGCCAGCGTGTAGAGGAACTGCCCGTCGGCGCGGATCAGCACCGGGTCGGAGACCGAAGCGGCGTCGATCGACAGCGCGCCGAGAATGCCGTCGTCCCAGGCGATCCGCGCGTGGTCGAGCTTGAAGCGCCAGTGACCGGCGCCGCGTTCTTCGCGCAGCCGCGCCTTGTCGGCCTCGGTGAGCGCCAGCGCCGCGCGGTCATAGACCGGCGGGCGGCCCATGTTGAGCTGCTTCTTGCGCTTGAGGTCAAGCTCGACCGGGGTTTCGAAGGCCTCGTAGAACCGGCCCTTGTCGCGCAGATCCTGCGCCGCCTCCTCGTAACGGCCGAGCCGGGCGGACTGGGTCTCGACCCTGTCCCAGGTGAGGCCGAGCCATTCGAGATCCTGCTTGATCGCGTCGGCATATTCGGGCTTCGAGCGCTCCGGGTCGGTGTCGTCGAGGCGCAGGATGAACGTGCCGCCCGAGGCCCGCGCGATCAGCCAGTTGAACAGCGCGGTGCGCAGGTTGCCGACATGCAGATAGCCGGTGGGGGACGGGGCAAAACGGGTGACGGTCATGGGAATCTCCTGTGTCGGAGCCTTTTTGCGCATGACGCGGGCTTTGTCCACGCCCCGGGGGTTTTGCCGGGGCGCGACTGCGGGTATTGCGCGCGGGAGGAGATGCAGATGAGCTGGACCGAAGACGACCGCGCCGCGCCCTCGCTGGCGGAGATCCAGGCGCTCGCCGAAGCCGCCCGCGCCGGGCTGCCGGAGGTGTTCCGCCCTGCCGCCCGGGGGGTGGCGATCCGGGTCGAGGAGCTTGCCCCGGGCGAGGTGCTCGACGATCTCGGCATCGAGGATCCGTTCGAGCTGACCGGGCTTTATGATGGCATCCCGCTGACCGAAAAGTCGGTGATGGACAGCCCCTCCCGGCCGGATGTGATCTGGCTCTTCCGCCGGGCGCTCATCGACGAATGGGCCGAGCGCGGCACTGTCGGATTTGCCGAGCTGGTGGGTCATGTGCTGGTGCATGAGTTCGCGCATCATTTCGGCTGGTCCGACGATGACATTGCCGCGGTCGACCGGTGGTGGGAATAGACGGTACCGGTGCCGCTTGCCGCGGCGAATTGGGAACGGCGCCGTTCGGGTTGTTTGCGATGACCGATGGCGTGGCCCGGTATTCAGCGCAATGCCGCCCCTTCCTCCTGATCGTCGGCAAGAGCTGATCCAAATGCCTTTCCTTGCGCCGAAACCGGGACGGGCGGGGCGCTGTGGCCAACTCCGGTGACCGGCCTGGGTGGCCGGGGTTCAACGGCGGGCTTTGGCGGGAATTGCGGAATACATTCACGTTTCGAAATGTCTGTTAGTCCGGACTTCCGGTATTCCATTAGTCCGGAATTCCGGACTAATGGAATCTCTCGCAACCTGCTGGAAATAAACATGAAATCACGCCCGTCCAATGCCGCCACACCGATGGACTCCGCGCCCCGCACCCGCCTTTTCCGTAACCCGGCACCATCCGACGGGACGCAGCCCATCAGCCATGGCCCGCACGGGGAGTGCAGAGAAACCGCGCCCGGAACCGGGCAGGCGTGCCCGTTCAGCTCTTGTCACGCCAGCGGTTCACCACCGGATACCGGCGGTCGGCCCCGAAGCTCCGGGGCGTCAGCCGCACCCCTGGAGCCGCCTGGAAGCGCTTGTATTCGCTGATGAAAATCAGATGTTCGACGCGTTTCACCAGCCTCCTGTCGAAGCCTTCCGCGACCAGTTCGGCCACGCTCGCCTCGCGGTCGATCAGCCCTTCGAGAACCGCGTCGAGCACGTCGTAGGGCGGCAGGCTGTCTTCGTCCTTCTGGCCGTCGCGCAGTTCTGCCGAGGGCGGCTTGTCGATCACCGAAGCCGGAATGACCTCGCCCGCCGGCCCCTTCATCCACGGCCGGTGATGGGCGTTGCGCCAGCGGCAGATCTCGAAGACGCGGGTCTTGTAGAGATCCTTGATCGGGTTGTAGCCGCCCGCCATGTCGCCGTAGATCGTGGCATAGCCGACCGCGCCTTCGGACTTGTTGCCGGTGGTCAGCAGCATTTCGCCGAACTTGTTCGACAGCGCCATCAGCAGCAGGCCGCGCAGGCGGGACTGGATGTTTTCTTCGGTCACATCCGGTGCGCGGCCCTTGAACAGCGGCGCAAGCACCTCCGTGACCGCGGCGCGGGGGCCGGCGATCGGCAGGGTGTCGAGCCGGGTGCCGAGGTTGTGCGCGACCTTTTCCGCGTCTGCCAGGCTGGCTTGAGAGGTGTATTCCGACGGCAGCATCACGCAGCGGAGATTTTCGGGGCCGAGCGCGTCGGTGGCGATGGCGGCGACGATGGCGCTGTCGACCCCGCCGGAGAGCCCCAGCACCGCCTTGCCGAACCCGGTCTTGGCGAAATACTCCCCGACCCCGGTGACCATCGCGCGGTAATCGGCCTCCTGATCGTCGAGCGGGGGCGCCACCTCGCCCGGGCGGATGCGCCAGCCCGCATCGCCATGCCGTTCAAGGTCCACATGCGCCACGGCATCGTCGAACTGCGGCAGCATGAAGGCCAGCTCGCCGTCCGGGTTGATCCCGAAACTGCCGCCGTCGAAGACCTGCTCGTCCTGGCCGCCGGTCATCTTGAGACAGATCAGCGGCAGGCCGGTCTCGGCGACCCGCGCCCGCATCTGCTCAAGCCGCGCCGGCCTCTGGCCGCGGCCATAGGGCGTGGCGTCGGGCACCAGCAGCAGCCCGGCCCCGGCCCCGGCGAGCGCGGTGCAAATGTCACCGTCCGCCAAGGCATCCTCGCCGACCGGCGCGCCGATCCTGAGCCCCGCAAGCGCAAAGGGCGCCTGTTCGCCGCCGGGCGCAAACAGCCGCGCCTCCTCGTCGGGCAGGCGCTGCTTCAGCACCCGGGTGCGCAGCCGCCCACCTTCGCAAAAGAACCAGGCATTGCAGAGCCGTTCGCCATCGTGCCACGGGCCGCCGATGGCCAGCGCCGGGCCGTCGGCGCAATCCGCCGCCAGCCGTTCCACTGCCGCCATGGCCTCCGACCAGAAGGCGGGGCGCCTCACGAGATCGCCGGTCTCTGCGCCGGTCAGGAAGCTTTCGGGAAATGCCACCAGCACCGCCCCCGCGGCCCGGGCCTTCTCCCATGCGTCGCGCGCCTTTGCGGCATTGCCGTCGATATCGCCGACGGTCGGGTTCAGCTGGGCCAGGGTCAGGCGGAAGGTCTCGCTCATGGGGCGCTCCGGTGGCTGGAATGGATCCATGCAGGTCTAGCAGATTTGGCCGCGAGGGGAAGGCGCGGGCCCGCCGGGCGCCGGAAAGGTGAAACGCTTGCTCACCGCGGGGGGTTCTTCTAGGGTTTGTCCGACCGCGGCGCGCCAGGCGTCCGCACCGGACGGGGACCGCAAGGACATGCCGATGAACACCATGCCGACGACCCTCAGGCAGATCAGACCCGCGCTTTCCGCGCCCGGAGCCCGGCCCGCCCTCGGAGCGCTTGCGCTGGCCCTGCTGGTGGCCGCGCCCGCTGTGGTGCTGGCTCAGGAGACCACCACCGACGTCACCACCGACGTTGTGCAATACGACGATGGCAGCTTCTACGAAGGCGAGATCAGGGAAGGCCGGCGCCATGGCAAGGGCACCCTGCGCACCCCCAACGGCTACGAATACACCGGCACGTTCGTTGAAGGCGAGATCCGCGGCGAGGGCATTGCGCGCTTTCCCAACGGGTCGGTCTACGAGGGCGGGTTTGCCGCCGGGCGGCCGCACGGGCTCGGCAAGGTGACCTACCCCGACGGCACGGTCTACGAGGGCGATTGGGTCGACGGCCAGATCAACGGCAGCGGCCGCGTCGCCTATGCCACCGGGTTCATCTATGAAGGCGCCTTCCGGGCCGGTGAGCATCACGGCAAGGGGCGGCTCGAAAGCCCCTCCGGCTCGGTCTATGACGGCGCCTGGAACATGGGCGTGAAGGAGGGCGCGGGCAAGCTCACCGAGGCCGACGGCACCGTCTATACCGGGGCTTTCAAGGCAGGCAAGCCCGACGGGCTCGGCACGCTGGTGAGCCCCGATGGCACCACCTATGAGGGCGGCTGGCAGCAGGGGCGGATGCATGGTGCCGGGCGGCTGACCTTTCCCGACGGGTCGGTCTACGACGGCCCCTTCGCCGAGGGTCTGCGCACCGGGCAGGGCAAGATCACCTATGCCAGCGGCGACGTCTATATCGGCGATTTCGTCGCCGACAAACGGTCGGGGCAGGGAACCCTGACCGGCACTGACGGTTACAAATACGAAGGCTCCTGGGTCGATGGCCAGCGCGATGGCAACGGCACCGAGACCTATGCCAACGGCGCGGTTTACACCGGCCAGTTCCGCGCCGGGCTTCCCGATGGCGGGGGTGAGCTCACCAAACCCGATGGCTCCACCTATGTGGGCGGTTTCCGCGATGGGGTCTTCGAGGGGCGGGGCCAGCGGATCTGGGCCGACGGCACCTCTTACGAGGGCGGTTTCGTGGCGGGGCTGTTCGAGGGCCAGGGGGTCCGCAAGCTGGCCGATGGCACCACCTATGAGGGCAGTTTCCGCGCCGGGCTGTATAGCGGCCCGGGCAAGCTTGTCGCGGCCGACGGGACGGTCGTCTATGAAGGGGATTTCGCCAACGGGCTCTACGAAGGCCAGGGGACGCTGAAAGCGCCCGACGGGTATATGTATACCGGCGGCTGGCTTGGCGGAAAGGAACATGGCCAGGGCATGGCCACCTATCAGGACGGCACGACCTACGAAGGTGCGTTCGAGAACGGATTGCGCCACGGCCAGGGGCTGGCCATCTACCCCGATGGCAGCCGGATCAGCGACACCTGGGTTGAGGGTGTCGCGCAGTCGATGCTGGGCGAGACCGCGGCGCCACCGGCAGAGCCGCAAACGTCACCGGCAGCGCCGCAAACGCTGCCGGCAGCACCGCAAGCGCAACCGGCGGAGCCGCAAACGCCACCGGCAGCGCCGCAAGCGCAACCGGCGGAGCCGCAAACGCCACCGGCAGCGCCGCAAACGCTGCCGGCCGAGGCGCCGGCGTTGCCGCCACAGCCCGCGCAGTAAGCATACCGGGGAAAGCGGAGCGGGGTGGCGCCGCCCGTTTGGCGCACTCCGGGCTTCGCCGCGCCCGCCTCTCATGCTGTCCGCCGGACCTCCGCCCGCGGCGCCGGATGTGCCCCCGAAGCACCAGACCGGAGCACCAGACCAGGGCCACCAAAAAGGCCGCCCGGAACGGGGCGGCCTTTCTGTCTTCTCTTGCTGTCTCCCGGCCCGGCTTCCTTTGGCCGGGTTTCTTTCGGACAGGCTTCTTTCGGGCGGGGCGATGCTCAGCCTTCGAGCTTGTTGACCTTCAACATCTTCATGACCATCTTTTCATAGAACGGCTCGGACACGCCCTTGCGGATCTTGCGCATGAAGTACCATTCGAAGGTGAGCTTGGCCCAGTGGACCCATTTGCCTTCGCTCGACCAGTTCACGTTGCGCGGCGGGTTCTGCGGCATCGCGAGGAAAGCCGCGCCACGGTCGCCGAAATCGGCGAGGCACAGCGCGTTCCAGCTCGGCACCTGGTTGGGTTCCTTGCCGGCGATGATCCGCGGCAGGTTGTGAGCGATCGACGTGACCATGGATTCGATCATGAACCCGGTCTTCGGAACGCCGGTGGGCACCGGGGTGGCGACCGGCGGGGCGATGGCGATGGCCACGCCGATGCCGAAGATGTTCGTATAGGTCGGGTTGCGCTGGTATTTGTCGACAATGATGAAGCCGCGCGGGTTCGCCAGCCCCTCGATGCCCATCACCGCCGGGATGCCGCGGAAGGCGGGCAGCATCATCGTGTATTTGGTCGGAACCTCGTGGGTCTTCTTCTCGTTGCCGTCCTCGTCGAATTCGGTCGCGTGCACCGCGCTTTCGGTAAACTTGTCGACCCGCGCGTTGGTGATCCACTTGATGTCACGGTCGCGCATGGCGCTTTCGAGCAGCCCCTTGGTATCGCCGACGCCGCCGAGGCCGAGATGGCCGATATAGGGCTCGGAGGTCACGAAGGTCATCGGCACCTTGTGCTTGATCTTGCGGCGGCGCAGGTCGGTGTCGAGCGTCATCAGATATTCGTAGGCCGGGCCGAAACAGGAGGCACCCTGTACCGCACCGACCACGATCGGGCCGGGATCGGCGCAGAATTTCTCCCAGGTGCCGCCCGGGCCGCCGGATTTGCAGGCGTCTTCGACATGGCAGACCGAATTGGTGTGGGCGCCGGGGCCGAACCCTTCGATCTCGTCGAAGGCGAGCTCGGGGCCGGTGGCGATGATCAGGTAATCGTAGTCGACCTCACGGCCCGATTCGAGCACCAGCTTGTTGTCTTCCGGCAAAAGCCTGGCGGCGCCGTCGCAGATGAAGTCGATGCCGAGCTTGTTCATCACCGGTTCGAGGTCGATGGTCAGGTCGTCCTGGTTGCGCCAGCCGACACCCGCCCAGGGGTTCGACGGCGTGAACTGGAAATACGGCTTGTTGGAAATGACCGTGATCTTGTCACTCTTGGCCAGGGATTCCTTGAGTTCGTAAGCCTGGATCGACCCGCCGAGGCCGGCACCCAGTACGACAACATGTGCCATGTTCGCTCCTTGTTGGGGCTCGCAGAAATCGAGCCGTTCCGTTTCGGGGCCCGCTTCGGACTCCGCTGCGGGAAGTCTTGCCGGGGGCCGCTCATTGCCGTCCACGCGACACGGGCCAACTTTAACCTCCCGCAGGAGAAAAACAAAGCACACATCCCGCTGAACTGCGACGGAAGACGTATGGTCCGGGGGCCGCATTCCGGTGGCGGAGCCGCCTGCGGGGTGCGCGGCCGGTCAGGCCCGGAAGCTGTCGAACAGCGGCGCCAGCACACGCGACCCGCTGTCGGCGAGGTCATCTTCGCACCCGTCCAGCAGCCAGCGCATCGCGACGCCCTGAACAGCCTCGGCGAGGAGGCGCGCGGCGTCGTCGGCCGCAAGGTCGGCACGGTGTATGCCGCTGGCCTGGCCGGAGCGGATCAGCCCGGCAAAGGCGTTGCGGTACCGGTCGAACACCCGGGCAAGCTTCTCCCGGAGCGTGTCGTTTCCGGCCTGAAGCTCGCGGCTGTAGAGAATCGCCGGGATCGCGGGCTGTTCGGTGATCCGGGCGAAATACGCCCCGGCGACCTTCTGCAAGCTGTCATGCGGATCGGCGGTTTCGCCGGGCGCGCCCCAATCCGCCGGGAGCCCGTTCATCGCCGCGACGATATGGTCGCCGACCGCCAGCCAGATGTCGCCCTTGGTGGCGAAATGGCGGAAGATCGCGGGCTGGGTCACGCCCACTTCGTTGGCCAGATGCTGGGTGGTCACGCGGTTGGGTCCGATCTCGGCGGAAAGACGGATTGCGGTTTCGACAATCTCGGCGCGGCGGTCCGCGGCACTCTTGCGTTTGCGGGGCTCAGCCATCGCGCAATCTCCTTGATGATTCCGGGCCAGGTTGCGGGCGGTCTCTGGTGCCCTTTGTGCGCCAAAAATTAACGCGCGTCCAGTATCGTGCGAATCGCAGTCGCGTTTCATAACCCGCTCGCTTGCGTTCCGGCCAGGGCTGAGCGGCAAATCCGCAGGCTTGCCTTCGAAAACGCTCCGCCCGGATTCTTGTGATTCGTCTGTTCCGCACCTTGCGGTGGGTCAGCGATGCCGACCCAATAGGGGTTTCCATCGGCCTTGCCGTAGCTATAGTGCCCACCATGATCCGCATGGCCGACATAGATTTCGCCGCTGGTGCCCTCGCGCACACCGGGCACACCGGGCACACCGGACAGGCCGTGCTGCTTCTGCTTGGCCGCCTCTGAGCGTGCCTTTCGGCGCGAGCGCTCAGAGGATGCTCACCCCGCGCCCCTTCCGTGAAATCCCGTGAGATTTTTCGCGACACATCATGCGCCACCGGCTGAGATGCCCGGCTGAGACTCCAGGAAAGAGACCGACATGACCATGCCCAGTGAGCAGGACCGCGTCCTGATTTTCGACACCACCCTGCGCGACGGCGAACAGAGCCCCGGCGCGACCATGACCCATGAGGAAAAGCTCGAGATCGCCGAACTGCTCGACGACATGGGGGTCGACATCATCGAGGCCGGTTTCCCGATCGCTTCCGAGGGCGATTTCGCCGCGGTGAAGGAGATCGCGGAACGGTCGAAAAACGCGGTGATCTGCGGCCTCTCGCGGGCCAATTTCAAGGATATCGACCGTTGCTTCGAAGCGGTGAAACATGCCGCGCAGCCGCGCATCCACACCTTCATCGGCACCTCGCCGCTGCACCGCGAGATCCCCGGGCTCACACAGGACGAGATGGCCGATCTGATCCACGAGACGGTCACCCATGCCCGCAATCTCTGCGACAATGTCCAGTGGTCGCCGATGGATGCCACCCGCACCGAGCATGACTACCTGGCCCGGGTGATCGAGATCGCCATCAAGGCGGGCGCGACCACGATCAACATCCCCGACACCGTCGGCTACACCGCGCCCCGCGAATCGGCCGATCTGATCCGCATGCTGATCGAGCGCGTGCCCGGCGCCGATGAGGTGGTGTTTGCCACGCACTGCCACAACGACCTCGGCATGGCGACGGCCAATGCGCTGGCTGCCGTCGAAGCCGGCGCCCGTCAGATCGAATCGACCATCAACGGCCTTGGCGAGCGCGCCGGCAACACCGCGCTGGAAGAGGTGGTGATGGCGCTGAAGGTGCGCAACGACATCATGCCGTTCCAGACCGGCGTCGACACCACCAAGATCATGAACATCTCCCGCCGCGTGGCGCAGGTCTCGGGCTTCCCGGTGCAGTTCAACAAGGCGATCGTCGGCAAGAACGCCTTCGCCCATGAAAGCGGCATCCATCAGGACGGGATGCTGAAAAACCCCGAAAACTTCGAGATCATGCGCCCCGAACATATCGGCCTCGCGGCCTCCTCGCTGCCGCTCGGCAAACATTCGGGCCGCGCCGCGCTCAAGGCCAAGATGGAGGCGCTGGGCTATTCCCTCGCCGACAACCAGCTCGCCGATGTCTTCGTGCGCTTCAAGGCGCTGGCCGACCGCAAGAAGGAGGTGTTCGACGAAGACCTGATCGCCTTGATGGGCGCGGGCGGCGCGGCGAACGACAAGCTGAAGCTCAGGTTCCTGCGGGTGATCTGCGGCACCGAGGCGCCGCAATCGGCCGACCTCACGCTGACCATCGACGGGGTCGACCATCAGGTCACCTCCACCGGCGACGGCCCGGTCGACGCGGTGTTCAACGCGGTGCGCGAATTGTTCCCGCATAACGCGCGGCTGAAGCTCTATCAGGTCCATGCGGTGACCGGCGGCACCGACGCTCAGGCCACGGTGACGGTGCGGATGGAAGAGGACGACAAGATCGTCACCGGCTCGTCGTCGGACACCGATACCGTCGTCGCCTCCGCCAAGGCCTATATCGACGCGCTCAACAATCTCGTCGTGCGCCGCGAAAAGACCAAGCCGGAAGCGCTCTGACGCGCAGGAGTCGCGCCTTTCAGGTATGAGGCAAGCGGGGGCTGCGGCTTCCGCTTGTCTTTTTCTGCATTTTCCGGTGTCGAAACAGTTTTCCCGCCTTCCGCGGGCGCGGTTCCCCGGGTCCGTCCGGAGCGCGAAACCTGTTCCCCCTCCGGTGGCAAAACGGGTAGACTGACGGTGAGCCGGGCCGCGCGCCGGCACCGAGGGAGGAACGCCATGATCGCCACCATCGCCCGCCGGATTGCCCACCAGATCGCCCACCGTATCTCCTGCCGCATCGCCCGCCGCATCGCCCTGTCTGCCTGCCTTGTTCTGGGCGTGCTCGCCGGCCCCGTTGGCCCCTTTGGCCCCTTTGGCCCCGCGGCCAGACTGGCCGCGCTGGCCGAAGACCGGCCGGTGTTTACCCTGTCGGTGCCGGGCTCCGAGACCGACACCCGCTCGGTCGCGCTGGCCGAGATCTTTGCGCCGATGGTCGCGGGCTTCGCCGACTACCGGCCCGCCTATAACGGCACGCTGTTCGCGCAAGGCACCGAGCTTGAAGCCATTGCCCGCGGCAATCTCACCATGGCGATCGCCTCGGCTCAGGAACTCGCGCAATATTTCCCGGAATTCTCGATCTTCGCCACCGGCTATGTCCACCGGGATGCCGCGCATCAGCTGCGGGTGTTCAACGATCCGCTGATGGACCCGTTCCGGAAGACGGTCGAGGAAGGGCTCGGCGTCAAGCTGCTGTCGGTGATGTATCTCGGCCGGCGCCATGTGAACCTGCGCCAGTGCCGCGACGAGCTGGAGATCCGCACCCCCGCCGACCTCGCGGGCGTCAACCTGCGCATGCCCGGCACCGAGGCATGGCAGTTTCTCGGCGCTGCGCTCGGGGCGTCACCGGTGCCGATGGCCTTCACCGAGGTCTATACGGCGCTTGCGACCGGGGCGGTCGATGGCCAGGACAACCCCCTGCCTACGGTGGTCGATGCGAAATTCTACGAGGTCACCTGCCAGATCGCCCTCACCGCCCATCTGGTCGATCTCAACTATATCGCCTTCTCCAAGCCGGTCTGGGACGGGCTCACCCCGGCCCAACAACTGACCCTCCAGCGCGCCGCCGATGCCGCCGCCGCCTGGGCGCGGCTGAAACAGCTCGAGAAGGAAGCGACGCTCATCGGGTTCCTCCGCGCGCAGGGGGTCGAGATCTATACCCCCGACGTGGAGGCCTTCCGGGCCCATGTGCAACAGCGCTATGCCGGGTCGGATCTTGCCGCCGCCTGGCCGGAGGGCCTGCTTGAGCGGATCAATGCGCTGGCAGAATGAGGCGGTGAGCTTGGGAAGCGTGGCGCCATGAAACGCCTTCTCGGATGGGCCGCGCGCGGGGCCGAGCTTTTCGCCGGGGGCTTGCTCGCGGCGCTGTTCATCACCTTCCTCGTCCAGGTGTTTTCGCGCCATGCGATGCAGACGCCCTTCGGCTGGACGCTGGAGCTTTGCCTGATCCTCTGGCTGTGGATCGTGTTTTTCGGCAATGCCTTCGTGCTGCGCCCGCGCGACCATGTGCGGTTCGATCTTGTCTGTGGCGCCGCGCCCCGGGGGGTGCGGCGGGTGATGGCGCTGGTCTCGGCGGCGGCAATCGTGGTGGCGATGCTCTGGGCGTTCTGGCCCACATGGGACTATATCGACTGGATGAAGATCCGCGGCACCGCCACGCTGCGCACGCCGTTCACCGGCGAAAAGATCCCGATGCGGCTGGTGTTTTCGGTCTATGCGCTGTTCATGATCGCGCTCGCGCTGCGTGCCCTCTGGCGCATTGTCAGCCTTCTGTCCCGGCGTCCTCCGGGGGGCGAGGGGGTGGAGGAGGGGCCCTCATGAGCCTCGCCTTCGCGCTGATGCTCGTGGCCCTGTTCGGGCTGGCCGCGATCGGTATGCCGGTGGGGCAGGCGATCCTTGTTGCGTCGCTGCTCTATCTCGGCCTTGCCGGGCTTGATCCGGCGCTTGCAGGCGAACAGGCGCTTCAGGGGCTCTATGGCAGCTTCGTGCTGCTCGCGGTGCCGCTGTTCATCGTGGCCGCCAATATCATGAACGCAGGCACGATTTCCGACCGGCTGTTGCGCTTCGTGGAGGCGCTGGTGGGGCGGTTTCGCGGCGGGCTCGGACATGTGAATGTGCTGGCCTCGCTGGTGTTTTCCGGCATGTCCGGCTCTGCATTGGCCGATGCTGCCGGGATCGGCCGGATCACCATCGGGATGATGACGCGGGACGGGCGTTATTCGCGCGGCTATGCCGCCGCGATCACCGCCGCCTCGGCCACCATCGGCCCGATCATCCCGCCCTCGATCCCGATGGTGCTCTATGCGCTGGTGTCGAACCAGTCGGTCGGGGCGCTGTTTCTGGCCGGTGTCGTGCCGGGGCTGATGATGGCGGCGGCGCTGATGGCGGTGAACGCCCGCATTGCACGGCGCCGCGGCTTCGGTGCCGAAGCGCCGGTGCCGCTTGCGGCGCTGCCGCGCAAGACCGCCCGGGCCTTCCCGGCGCTGCTGATGCCGGCGATCCTGCTTTACGGCATCTATGGTGGCATCGCCACGCCCACCGAGGCGGCGGCGATCGCGGCGCTCTATGCGCTGATCCTCGCCGGGCCGGTCTACCGCGCGCTCACGCTGCGGGGGCTGGTGCAGGTCTTCGTCGACAGCGCCCGCGCCTCGGCCGCCGTCGGGCTGGTGATCGCCGGGGCGTTGATCCTGAATTTCGTGGTGGTGACGGAGAATATCCCTGCCGAGGTGGCTTCAGCGCTCGCCGGGCGCGACATGCCGCCGATCGTCTTTCTCATCGGGGTCAACCTCACGATCCTGCTGCTCGGCGCGCTGCTCGACGCCACCACGCTGATTCTGGTGGTGGTGCCGGTGTTTCTGCCCGCGGCGCGGGAACTTGGCGTCGACCTCGTGCATTTCGGGGTGCTGGTGGTGGTCAACGCGATGATCGGCCTGATCACGCCCCCCTATGGCATGTTGCTCTTCGTCATCAATGCGGTCACCGGGATCGGGCTGCGGGAGATTGTCGGCGAGATCCGGGCCTTTCTCGCGGTGCTGGTGGTGGCGCTGCTGGCGATGATCCTGTTTCCCGGGCTGGTGCTCTGGCTGCCGCGGCTGGCGGGCTATGGGGTCTAGAGAGGCACCACCTCCTGCGCCTGAGTGCCGAGCCCCGACGCGCCCAGCGTCACCCGGTCGCCGATGTTGAGCCAGCGTTGCGGCCTGCGGCCCATGCCGACGCCGGGGGGCGTGCCGGTGCAGATCAGATCGCCCGGTTCCAGCCGCAGGAAGGTGCTGAGATGGCTGACGATACGGGCGGCGCCGAACACCATCCGGGCGGTGGTGCCGGTCTGCATCCGCTCGCCGTTGACCTCGAGCCACAGATCGACCGCGCCCGGGTCGCCGAGCTCGTCGGTGGTGACGATCCAGGGGCCGGTGGGGCAGAAGCCGGGGAAGCTCTTGCCCTTGGCCCATTGACCGCCGCGCTCCAGTTGCCAGGCGCGTTCGCTGATGTCGTTGACGAGGGTGTAGCCGAGGATGTGGCCGGGGGCGTCGGCTTCCGACACGTTGAGCGCCGGGCGCCCGATCACCACGCCGAGTTCCACCTCCCAGTCGAGCTTTTTCATCTGTGGGCTGTAGCGGATCGGGTCGTTGGGGCCGGAGAAGGCGCCCGGCGCCTTGGTAAACAGGATCGGCTCTTCCGGGAGCGCCATGCCGGCCTCGGCGGCATGGTCGGAATAATTGAGCCCAATGCCGTAGATCGCCCCGGGCCGCGCCATAGGCGCGCCGATCCGCCGGCCTTCGGTGGCGATCTCCGGCAGGGCGGAAAGATCGGCGCCCGCGAGGGTTTCGGCGAGATGGGGGATGGTGGTGGCATTGAAATCCGTCACCAGCGCAGACACATCCCGCGCGCGCCCCTCCGCATCCATCACGCAGGGCCGTTCCCGGCCCGCATCGCCGATCCGAAGAAGTTTCATCCTTGTCTCCTCGCGCTCTGTCGTGGCGGTTCTGTCGTGGCGGTTCTGCCGGGGCCAGTCGGCGGCAGAATGCGGGCGCTGTCAAGCGGGGCGCGGGCAGGGGGGCTGGTCGGGTTCTGAACAGTTTCCGGGCAGCTCGGGCGTTTTCCGGGCCGGTTGAGTCTTTGGGGGCACAGTCCGGGGGTGATTCGTTTTTCCCAACGGGCAGATGAGTCTCACTATTCCTGCATTTTCCGGTGATATTCATGCCGGATTCGTGAAATTCTTTCACTGTTTCAATATTTCCTCGAATCCCGATTTCGCACCCCCGGCACCCCGCAAGACGCATTGCAAATTGATTCGCGAATCGGCTCTTTGCCTTGCGAATCACCCATGCTAGTTTCGCCGCAATCAAGAAAACGAGCGGTTTCATACAGGCAAACACATGAAAACGGGCTTCGACGGCACGTTTGTCATCACGTGGGCGCAGACCGAGGTCGATGGCCTCGGGTCTGCGCCCCGTTCTGCTCTTGGGGTGGGCGCAAGCTGGCGGTGGTGGGGCGAGGCATTGCGGCTTGACGGGCCGCAAGACCTCCTGCGCCTGTGCAATCCCGAAGGCGATGCCGAATTGCGGGCCCGCGCCGGGCGCAAGGCGCGCCGTGTCGTCGGGCTCACGCATGTGCCGCGCCGCGCGCTCCGTCCCGCCATCGACGCGCCGCTGTTCGAGCGCGGTTTCGACGTCACCGACGGCTCCGACCTCTATACGGCGACGGTGATCGACCTCACCCCCGGCGCCGCGCCGCTTCTGATGTTCGCCGGAGGGCTGCCGCCTGTGGGCCGTGACCTCTGGGTGGTGCGCGCCGCGGTGGAGATGGCCGCGCCGCGCCCTGCAGCCGACCAGCCCGCCGGGGTGATCTGCTTTACCTCCGGCACCCGGATCCGCACCGCGTTCGGCGACCGGGTGATCGGGGAGATCGGCGAGGGCGACAGGCTCCAGACCCGGGACAACGGCCTTCAGCCGGTGATCTGGAAGGGCGAGAAGCGTCTTTCCGGGGCGCGGCTCCACGCGATGCCGGAGCTGCGGCCGATCCGGTTCCGCGGCGGCGCGCTTGGGGCCGGGCGGCCGGACGACGACCTGCTGGTCTCGCCGTCGCACCGGATGCTGGTCAAGGGCGCCCGGGCCCGCGCCCTGTTCAACACTCCCGAAGTGCTGGTGACGGCGCGCGATCTGGTGGACGATTGCTGGATCGTGCGCGACCATGCTCTGTCGGAAGTGCGCTATATCCATTTGCTGCTGCCGCGCCACGAGGTGGTCTTCGCCAACGGGCTGGAGACCGAAAGCTTCCACCCCGAAGGCGGCGCGCTCGACAGCTTTGACGAGGCGCCGCGCGCGCGTCTCTTGGAACTGATCCCCGAGGCCGCGGCGGACCCGATGGCCTATGGCGCCCATGCGCGGCGGGTGCTGAGCCGCGCCGAAGCGGCGATCTGGCGGTCGGACTGCCGCTGAGGCGTCAGGTAAGACCTCCGGGCCGGGCTGATCGTCGGGCGCGGTTTTCACCGTTGACTCCCGGCCGCCCGCCGCTATAAGCGCCCTTTCATTGGTGTTGGTGGCCCCCGCAAGGGGATGCCCTGTCGTGGCCGAGGCTCTGAGGCCGAAGCCAAGAGGACAACGCCCTTCCCGAGTGGCCCGGCGGGCCACATGACCAGAAGGAGATCAGCACGTGACCAAACGCACGGCTGCCAAGTACAAGATCGACCGCCGCATGGGCGAAAACATCTGGGGACGCGCGAAATCCCCGGTCAACCGCCGCGAATACGGCCCCGGCCAGCACGGCCAGCGCCGCAAGGCGAAGATGTCGGATTTCGGCCTTCAGCTCCGCGCCAAGCAGAAGCTCAAGGGATATTACGGCGATGTGACCGAGAAGCAGTTTCGCCGCATCTTCGCCGAGGCCGAACGTATCAGGGGCGACACCGGTGAAAACCTCATCGGCCTGCTCGAGCGCCGCCTCGACGCCGTGGTCTACCGCGCCAAATTCGTGCCCACCGTCTTTGCCGCGCGTCAGTTCGTCAACCACGGCCATGTGGAAGTGAACGGCAAGCGGGTCAACATCCCTTCCTACCGGGTGAAGGAAGGCGACGTGATCTCGGTGCGCGAGAAGTCGCGCCAGCTCGCCAGCGTGATCGAGGCCACCGGCCTCGCCGAGCGTGACGTGCCGGATTATATCGAGGCCGACCATTCCAAGATGACCGCGACCTTCCTGCGCACCCCGGGCCTCGCCGATGTGCCCTATGCGGTGCATATGGAACCGAACCTCGTCATCGAATATTACGCGCAGAACTGAGGTTTTGCCGCAGCGAACCGGAGGGCCCGCCGTGCAGCGCATCGGCGGGCCTTTGCGTACAGAGGTGTTGTGCACAAAGGTCAGGAGAGACCCATGAGTGATCCGAACCCGGTGGAAAGCGGGCTGGAAAAAGCCCTGTTTGCCTCGCGCTGGCTGCTGGCGCCGATGTATCTCGGCCTGACTCTGGCGCTGGCGATGCTGGTCGTCGTCTTCCTGCGCGATGTGATCTACTACCTGCCGCAGGTGCTGGAGATGAGCGTCGACAAGGTGATCCTCGTCTCGCTCACCTTCATCGACCTCACGCTTGCGGCCAATCTGCTGCTGATCGTGATGTTCTCGGGCTACGAAAGCTTCGTCTCGAAGCTCGACATAGACGGGATGAAGGACCGCCCGGCCTGGATGGGCACGGTGGATTTCGGCGGCATGAAGCTGAAGCTGATCGCCTCGATCGTGGCAATCTCGGGGATCCACCTGCTGAAACGCTTCATGGAAATCGGCAAGGGGGAAACGGTCAACGAGGTGGAACTCAAATGGATGGTGATCATCCACGGCATCTTCATCGTCTCAGGCGTGATGATGGCGGCGATGGACTATGTGGTCGCGAAATCCAAGGCGAAAAAGCCCTGACCCCGGCGCGCCATCGGCAGCCCTCCGCTGAGGCCGGACGCCAGTTCCCCTGCGCGGTCAAATGGCTGGCTCTCGGGGGCGCGGGCGCGTAAGAGGGGGTGGAAGTTATCCACAGGGAATCCCCCCATGTCCGACGGCCCGCGGCCCCAACCCGGCATCATGCAGATCGCGCTCTACGAGGGCGGGGAGTCTTCCGTTGCCGGTGTCGAAAACGTCATCAAGCTTTCGTCGAACGAAAACCCCTGGGGGCCCTCGCCCATGGCCGTCGAGGCGGTCACCCGGGCGGCGCAGAGTCTGCACCGCTACCCCGGCACCGATCACGCGGGCCTGAGGGCGGCGATCGGCGAGGTCCACGGGCTCGACCCGGCGCGGATCATCTGCGGCGTCGGCTCCGACGAGGTGCTGACCTGGATCGCCCAGGGCTTTGCCGGTCCGGGCGACGAGATCATCACCACCGAACACGGGTTTTCGATGTATCCGATCATTGCGCACGGCGTCGGGGCCCGCCCGGTCACGGTGGCCGAGCGCGAGCGCGTGGTCGATGTCGAGCGGATCCTTGAGGCGGTGACGCCGCGCACCCGCGTGGTCTTCATCGCCAACCCGGCGAACCCGACCGCGACCATGGTCGGCGCGGCGGAAATCGCGCGGCTCGCGGCAGCGCTGCCGCCGCATGTGGTGCTGGTGCTCGACGGGGCCTATGCGGAATTTGTCGAGGGGTTCGACGGGTTCGACGGTGGCGCGGCGCTGGTCGACCGCTTTGCCAATGTGGTGATGACCCGGACGTTTTCGAAGATCTACGGGTTAGGGGGCCTGCGCATCGGCTGGGGCTATGCGGCGCCCGACATCATCGCGGTGCTGAACCGGCTGCGCGCGCCCTTCAATCTCTCCACCGCGCAGCTGATGGGGGCGGAAGCGGCGGTGCGCGACCGGGCGCATGTGGCGCGCTGCCGGGCGGAGACCCAACGCCTGCGCGCATGGCTCGCCCATGCGCTCGCCGAACACGGGGTGCCGTCTGATGTTTCGTCCACCAATTTCATCCTCGCCCGTTTCGCCGACACCGCCGAGGCCGATGCCTGCGACGCCTTTCTCAAGGCCGGCGGGGTGATTGTGCGCAAGGTGGCGGGCTACGGGCTGCCCCATTGCCTGCGGATCACCATCGGCGACGAAGCCGCCTGCCGGCGCGTCGCGCAGCTGGTCGGGCAGTTCAAGGCCGGGGAAGCGAAGGAGGCCGCCGATGGCTGACACCCATCTCTATGACCGCGTCGCGCTGATCGGGCTCGGGCTCGAAGGCGGCTCGATGTCCCTGGCCATGCGCCGCGGCGGGCTCGCGGGGCATATCACCGGCACCGCGCGCTCGGCCGAGACCCGGGCGATCGCCCGCGAGATCAACCTTGTGGACGAGGTGACCGAAAGCGCGGCGCAGGCGGTGGCGGGCGCCGACCTCGTGGTGCTCGCGGTCCCGGTGGGCGCCATGGGCAAGGTCGCCGAGGAGATCGCGCCGCATCTGAAGCCCGGCGCCACCGTGACCGATGTCGGCTCGGTGAAACAGGCGGTGATCGACGCTGTGGCGCCGCATATTCCAGAGGGCGTGCATTTCGTGCCCACCCATCCGATCGCGGGCACCGAGCATTCCGGGCCGCGCTCGGGTTTTGCCGGGTTGTTCGACGGCCGCTGGTGCCTGATCGTGCCGCCCCCGGGCACCGACCGCGCCGCCATCGACCGGCTGGCAGCGCTCTGGCGCGGCATGGGCAGTTTCGTCGACGAGATGGACCCCGCCCACCATGACCTTGTGCTCGCCGTCACCAGCCACGCGCCGCATCTCATCGCCTACACCATGGTCGGCGTTGCAGAACATCTGCGCCAGGTGACCGACAGCGAGGTGATCCAGTATTCCGCCGCGGGTTTCCGCGATTTCACCCGCATCGCCGCCTCCGACCCGACCATGTGGCGCGACGTTTTCCTGACCAACAAGGACGCCACGCTCGATATTCTCGGCCGTTTCACCGAGGAGCTGTTCATGTTGCAACGCGCGATCCGCATGGGCGATGGCGACATGCTGCACGATTATTTCACCCGCACCCGGGCGATCCGCCGGGGGATCATCGACGCCGGGCAGGATACAGGGGCCCCGGATTTCGGGCGTGGGGGCAAGACATGACGCGCCATTTGCTGCTCGCCCTGCTGCTCGCCGGTCTCGCCGGGAGCGCGCTCGCCGAAGCGCCCGAACGCTCGGACCGCCCGAAACCGCGCCCGACCGCCGAGGCCACGCCGACCGCCGAGGCTACACCGGCTCCCGTGGCCAGCTCGCCGCGCCCGAAGCGGCGGCCAGAAGGCGCGAGCGTGTCTGCCGCCCCGGCCACGCCGGTCACCATGCCCGAAGGCCCGGTGGTGCCCCGTGTCACCTCGTCGGGCGCCGTGGCGGTCGACCCGATTGCGGCATTTTTTCAGGGGCTCGCGGTGCCGAAACCGCAAGCCGCGCCGGTGCCCGATCTCAGCGAACTGGCCGTCGCCCGTTCGCCGCGCCCCGAGCGCCGGCCCGGCGGGTTCGCACAGCGTGTCGCCGCCGTCCCTCAGCCCCGGGCGGTCACCCCGCCGCGTGCCGTCAGCCCGGCCGGATCGGTCTGCGGTGTGGCGGAGATCAAGGGCGAGGCGCTGCGGCCGATTCCGGGAAGGGGGGCCTGCGGCATCGCCAGCCCGGTGCGCGTCACCTCCGTTTCCGGCGTGGCCGTGACCGGCGGGCCCACCATCGACTGCACCACCGCGAAGGCGCTGAACGCCTGGGTGCGGGACGGTGTGATGCCGGCTGTGGGGCGCACCGGAGGCGGGCTTGCCAAGGTGCATGTCATTGCCAGCTATGCCTGCCGCACCCGCAACAGCCGGCCCGGCGCGAAGCTTTCGGAGCATTCCTTCGGTCATGCGGTCGATGTTGCCGGGGTGACGCTGATGGACGGCACCAGGCTTACCGTGCTCGACCATTGGCGCAGCGGCACATATGGCAAGATGGTCAAGGCGATGCACAGCGCCGCCTGCGGGACATTCGGCACCGTGCTGGGGCCCAACGCCGACCGCTACCACCAGAACCATTTCCACCTCGACACCGCGCGCTACCGTTCGGGGAGCTACTGCCGGTAACGGCATTGTTTGCGGGCAGGGGCTTGAGTGTTTCCCTGTGAAATCAGCGGACTATAGCAGGTCTCGCCAAACCGGTGCACGCTTTTGTGCGACATGCTCTATGGCTTGCCGCCTCCGAGCGTTCGGCTCAGCGGCATGGTCAGGAAAAAGATCACGGCCGCCGCACTCACGATCGACGGGCCTGCGGGTGTGTCGAGAAACCACGATGCCGCGAGGCCGCCGAGCGCCGAGATCGCGCCGATCGCCACCGCGCCGATCGCCATTGCCTCGGGCGAACGCGCGAGGGTGCGGGCGGCGGCGGCGGGAATGATGAGCATCGAGGCAATCAGCAGGGCGCCCACCACCTTCAGCGCTACCGCCACCACCACCGCGAGCGACAGCGTGATCGCCAGCCCCTCGCGCCGGGCGTCGATGCCGGAAGCGGCGGCGAGCTCTTCCGAAAGGGTGGCGGTGAGCAGGCGCGACCAGCGCCAGGTGATGAGCGCGACCACCAGCGCCGCACCGCCCCAGATCACCCGGAGATCCCCCCAGGAGACTGCGAGGATGTCGCCGAACAGATAGGCGCCGAGATCGACCCGTATCGCGGGCGCAAACGAGATCGCCACCAGGCCGACGGCCAGCGCGGCGTGCGACAACACCCCGAGGGCCGTGTCCATCTGATGCCCCCGGCCCGCCAGCCAACTCACGATCCCCCCCATCGCGAGCGCGACCACCAGCGTGCCCAGCGTGATCGGCAGCGACAGGAGCAGCGCCAGCGCCACCCCGAGCACCGCCGCATGGGCCGTCGCATCGCCGAAATAGGCCATCCGTCGCCAGACGACGAAGCTCCCCAAAGGCCCCGCGGCAACCGCGATACCAAGCCCGGCAAGTCCGGCGCGAAGTAGAAAATCATCAATCATTCTGGGTTTTCTCGCCTGATTCTCCGTCATAGATATCGGATTTATGCAAGCAAAGCGCGTCATGCTCATGATTGTGATCATGCCGGTAGAGCGCCAGTGCCCCATGGGTGCCATGGCCGAACAACGCCTGGTATTCCGGCGCATCCCGCACTACCTGCGGCGTGCCGGCGCAACAAATGTGGTGGTTAAGGCAGACCACCCGGTCGGAGGTGGCCATGACCACATGCAGATCGTGGCTGACCATGAACACGCCCGCCCCGGTCTCGCGCCGGAGCCGGTCGACCAGCTCGTAGAACGCCGCCTCGCCGGGCTGATCGAGCCCCTGGGTCGGCTCGTCCAGCACCAGCAATTGCGGCTCTGACAGCAGCGCGCGACCCAGCAACACGCGCTGGAACTGGCCGCCGGACAGGTCTTTCATCTGCCGCGCCTCGAGCCCCGCGATCCCGGTCGTCCGCACCACCTCTTCCAGCCGTGCCGCCGGGGCGCGTGTCGGCAGCGACAGGAAGCGTGACACGCTGAGCGGCAGGGAGCTGTCGATATGCAGTTTCTGCGGCACATAGCCGATCCGCAGCCCCGGAGCGCGGCGGATCTGCCCTGCGTCCGGGCGCACGACCCCGAGCAGCACCTTCACCAGCGTCGACTTGCCGGAGCCGTTCGGTCCGACGAGGGTGAGGATCTCGCCCGCCTCAACGATGACACTCACCCGGTCGAGCACCTGCGTGCCGCCATAGCGAACCTCAATGTTTTCCGCGGAAATCAAGCTCATGCCTGGGGCTCCCGGCAGGCGGCACAGAGCCCGTAGGCTTCGAGCGTGGCGCCCGCGACGCTGAACCCCGCCGCCCCCGCCGCCTCATCGAGCGCGCCGCGCAGCCTGGCGCCCTCGGCTTCGGCGACCTTGTGGCAAGCCTTGCAGATCAGGAAAACCGGGGCATGGGCCTTGCCCGGGCGGCTGCATGCGGTAAAGGCGTTGAGCCGGCAGATCCTGTGGGCGAGGCCGCGCGCGGTCAGAAATTCGAGCGCCCGGTAGGCGACCGGCGGCTGATGCCCGAACCCCTCTGCCGCCAACCGGTCGAGCAACTCATAGGCGCCTATCGCGCGGTGTTGTTCCAGCAGGATTTCCAGCACCCGCCGCCGCACCGGGGTCAGCCGGGCGCCGGTTTCGGCACAGATCCGTTCGGCCTCGGCCAGCGCCTGGGCAGCGCAGGCGGCATGGTCATGCGGCGCGAATGCGGTGGCGGTATCGCCGGGATGGGTCGGGGTCATGTGACTGTGCCGGTTGCGAAACAGGATAGGTGATAGTATAACATTGCACTCAACAACAACAAGGTGCGACATGCGGTTTTCTTCAGCCCTCCTTTCCGTCTCCGTCCTCATTGCTGCCCCGGCCTTCGGCGAACCGCCGAAGGTGGTGGCAGACATCGCGCCGGTCCATGCGCTGCTTGCGCAGGTGATGGACGGCGTTGCCGGGCCCGGCCTTCTGCTCGCCCAAAACGCCAATCCCCACGCCGTGCAGCTCAAGCCCAGCCAGGTGCGGATGCTGACCGGGGCGGATCTGGTGGTCTGGGTCGGCCCGGGGCTCAGCCCGTGGCTCGAGCGGATCGTCACCACCGAGGTCGGGACGGATCTGGCGCTGATGGAGCATCCGGCGACGCATCTGCGCACCTTCGGCGGGGGAGACGGAGCGCATGACGGCCATGACGGCCATGACGGCCACGACGACCATGACAGCCACGACCACGGCGGCCACGACGACCATGACGGTCACAAGGGCCACGATGATCATGAGGGACATGACCACAGCGGCACCGACCCGCATGTCTGGCTGGACACCGCAAACGCGCGCGCCTGGCTTGGGGTGTTTGCCGAAGAGCTTGCGCAGATCGACCCCGACAACGCCGCCACCTACCGTGCCAATGCCGAAGCCGCCGAGGCGCGCATCGACGTGCTCGAAGCGCGGATCGGGGGGCGTCTTGCGGCTTATCAGGGCGCCGGGATCATCACGTTCCACGAAGCTTTCGGGTACTTCGCCGATAGGTTCGGTATCGGGATCGTGGGATCGGTGCGGCCGGGCGATGCTTCCGCCCCCTCGGCTGCGGCGCTTTCCGATCTCAGGCAACTGGTCGCCGACCGCGGCGTCGAATGCGCCTTTGCGGAACCCGGGTTCGACCCCGGTCTGATCGACGCCATCGCCGGGGAAACCGGGCTCAGGGTCGGCACGCTCGATGCCACCGGCGCGCTGCAACAGCCGGGCCCGGACCATTATGCGGCAACGCTCGAAGCGATTGCGGTGTCGATCTCGGATTGTCTTCAGGGCGGATGAACCGCCCGGGTCAGGTCTGTTGTCGCATGTCGCGTCACTCACCCCACGTCCTTTTTCTTGGCTGAAATACTCCGGGGGTCCGGGGGCAGCGCCCCCGACCCCCTCAGGGCAACACCGCGAGCCAGGCCCAGATCGTCAGGATCGACAGGATCGTGCCCGCGAGAACCGAAGTGGCGTTGACCCGCCTGGCGACGCCGTACATGTTGGCGAAGACATAGGCGTTGATCCCCGGCGCCATGGCCGCCATCAGCACCGCCGAGCGGGTCTGGCCGAGGCCGATGTCGAACAATGCCGCCAGGGCGAAAACAAGCCCCGGGTGCAGCAGCAGCGAGACCGCGACGATATAGGCCACGAGCCGGAAATCGCCTTCCGGCCTGTAGGCCGCGAGCACCCCGCCGAGGGCGAACAAAGCCGCGGGAATGGCGGAGGCCGCGATCATGTCGACGGCGCTGGCGACCGGGCCGGGAACCGTCAGCCCGGAGAGATTGGTGAGCGCGCCGAGGGTGATGCCGATCACGAAGGGGTTTTTCGCCATCGAGCGCAGCACCGACAGCATTGTCGCGCCCGCGCTGCGCCCTTCGGCCCGGGTGATTTCCATTGCGGTGACCGTCAGGGTGAAGACGAAGGGGGCGTGAAAGGCGATGATGCCGAAATTGTAGCCGATGGCATCGTGGCCGAAGGCGCGTTCGGTGATCGGCAGGCCGAGAATGCCGCCGTTGGAAAAGGCGGTGGCGAAGGAGATCGCGATCGCGTCTTCCCACGGCCGGTTGAACAGGTAGCGCGCGCCGAGGAGGCCGGCGAGGAAGCCGGCGGTAACGCCGATGTAGAAGGCGGCGAGCATCGGCGGGTCGAACGTGTCGCCGAGCTGGAGCCGGGAGACGCCGCGAAACAGCAGCACCGGAAAGGCGAAGCCCTGCGAATATTTCATCAGCGCTTCGAACAGCTCCGCCTTCGCGCCGAAGAGCTTGTTGGCCACGGCGCCGAAGCCGATCACCAGGAAGACCGGGAGGATGACGACGATCAGGTTCTGCATGGAGCGCGGTTCCGGTGGGCAAAGGCGCGCCGGGGATTTCACACCCCCGGACCCCCGTGGAGTATTTTCCCAAGAAAAAGGGGCCCGTTCGGGTCAGGCCTCGAAGTCGAGGGTCAGGCCGTCATGGGCGGGGATGACATGGTCCGGGGTTTCGGCGGCGACATCGTTGTAATCCATGTCGATATGCATGTTGGTGAGCACGCCGCGCTTTGCGCCGGTCTCTTTGATCCATCTGAGCGCGGTCTCGAGATTGGCATGGGTCGGGTGGGGCGTGCGGCGGAGCGCGTCGAGGATGAAGACCTCGAGGCCCTGAAGTCTGGCCCAGGCGTCGGGTTTGATCGCGGAGACATCGGGGAGATAGGCGACATCGGCAATGCGGAAACCCAGCGCGTCGATGGCGCCGTGTTCCACCTCGAAAGGGGTGAGCGTGACGGGGCCGCCCGCGCCTTCGACGGTCACGTCACCGTCGATCGTGTGGAGATCGAGGATCGGCGGGTAGGCGGAGCCGGCCGGCTGCACGAAAGCATAGCCGAAACGGCCGAGCAGCGCCTCCTGGGTGGCCGCGTCGGCCCAGACGGGCAGGCGGCGGCGGGTATTGAACACCACCTGGCGCAGATCGTCGAGCCCGTGGAGATGGTCGGCATGGGCATGGGTGTAGACCACCGCGTCGAGCGTGGAGACCCCGGCGTCGAGCAGCTGGGCGCGCATGTCGGGCGAGCTGTCGATCAGCACGCGGGTGGCGCCGGCGGCGGTGGTGCGGGTGACGAGCAGCGAGCAGCGGCGGCGGGTATTTTTTGGGTTGTCGGGGTCGCATTCGCCCCAATGCCCCCCGATCCGCGGCACACCGCCCGAAGAGCCGCAGCCGAGGATGGTGAAGCTGAGGCGGGCCATCACGCGGACCCCTGCCAGGCGGCGGCTCGGGTAAAGAGGCGGTCGAAATTGGCCTGGGTCTGCGCGGCAAAATCCGGGTAGTCGAGGCCGAAGACCTCGGCGCCGACCCGCGCGGTGTCGGCGGTGAAGGCGGGTTCGTTGCGCTTGCCGCGGTGGGGCGGGGGCGCGAGATAGGGGCTGTCGGTCTCGACGAGGATACGCTCCACCGGCGCGGCGGCGAAGATCTCGCGCAGCGCGCCCGATTTCGGGAAGGCGGCGATGCCGGACATGGAGAGGTAGAAGCCGAGATCGAGCGCGGCGCGGGCCAGCGCCGGGCCGGAGGAGAAGCAATGCATCACGCAGGTGAAGGCGCCGGCGGCATGTTCTTCGGTGAGCAGCGCGGCCATGTCGTCATCGGCATCGCGCGCATGGATGATCAGCGGCAGCCCGGTGCGGCGCGCGGCTTCGATATGGACCCGGAGGGAGGTCTTTTGCACCGCCTTGCTGTCGGCGGTGTAATGGTAGTCGAGCCCGGTTTCGCCGATGCCGACGAATTTCGGGTGTTCGGCGAGCGCCAGAAGGTCTTCGACCGTTGCCATCGGCTCTTCGGCTGCGCTCATCGGATGGGTGGCGGCAGCCCAGAACACCGGGTCATGAGCCTCGGCGATGGCACGCACCTGATCGGCGCTGCCGAGCCGGGTGGCGATGGTGACCATGCGGGTCACGCCGGCTTCGGCGGCGCGGGCCACCACGGCCTCAAGCTCGCCCGCGAAATCCGGGAAGTCGAGGTGGCAATGGCTGTCGGTGATCCGGGGGGCGCTCATGCCGCTACTCGCTCGCAGTCTCGTTGATCCTGAAGATCATATCGAGGATGAGCGCCGCCGGGTCAAGGTTGACCGCGCGGCCGTGTTCGGCGCGGGCGGAAAGCGCCTGTTGCAGCGCCGCCCAACGGCGTGCGGCGCGGGGGTCGGGGGCGAGGCGGGCGAGCAGCGCGGCTTCGTCGGGCGCGGCGTCGGCGGCGGGCGGGTGGCCCGCGCCGTGGCGGGCGAGCCGGGCGAGGAACAGCTCGAGAAGCCGCAGGATCAGCTCGAAGCGCGGGGCCTTGGCGGCGCCGGTGGCGGAGCCGGCCAGCGCGATCGCCCGGGGGCGGTCATAAGCCGGGGCGCGCTCGAAGATCGCGGCGATGTCGCGGTAGATCGCGAGCCCGCCGAGATGCATCAGCCGCAACGCGTCGCCGACCGAACCGCCCGCGAGATCGGCGAGCGCGGAGGCGTCTTCCGGGGCAGGGGGGGCGCCCGCGGCCTCCAGCGCGGCGGCAAGATCGGCGGGGCCGAGCGGGGCGAGGCGAAGTTCGCGGCAGCGCGAGCGGATCGTCGGCAGCAGACGACCGGGCTGGTGGCTTATCAGCAGCAGCACGGCGCCCGCGGGCGGTTCTTCGAGCAGCTTCAGGACCGCGTTGGCGGCGGCGCTGTTCATCTCGTCGGCGGTGTCGACGATCACCACCCGGCGGCCGCTGCCGGCAGCCGAGAGCGCGAAGAAGCCCTTGAGCTTGCGCACCTCGTCGACGCGGATGTCGGCCGAGAGCCTGTCGCCCTTGTCGGTCGGGCCGCGGCGCAGCAGGAAGAGCCCCGGTTCCGACAGCGCCCGGGTGCGCCGCGCCACCGGGTGGTCGGGGGCGATGTCGAGCGTGGCCGGGCGGGGGGGCGCGCCGAGGAGGTCACCGGCGCCGGGCGGAGGCGTGGCCAGCAGGAACCGGGCAATGCGCCAGGCCAGCGTCGCCTTGCCGGTGCCGCGCGGGCCGGTGATCAGCCAGGCGTGGTGCAGCCGGCTGGAGGCGAAGGCGTCGAGAAAGGCGGCCTCGGCCCTGGACTGGCCGAGCAGAACGGCGGTCTCGCGCGGGTGCGGCGCGCCGTCGAGGCGGTCGGGTTCGGGCAACTCGGCGCGGTCAGCCATGGCGCGGGCCCGGATGATCTTGCGCCCGGCTCATCCGATCCGCTCCAGAGCGTGCCGAAACACCTCGTCTGCCACCGCCTCGATCGTGCGGTCGCCGTCGATCACCACGCAGCGGCCGGGATTGGCGGCGGCAAGCTCCAGAAAGCCCGCGCGCATCTGCACCTGAAGACCGGTGCCGAAATCCTCGAACCGTTCTTCGTGGCCATGGCGCCCCCTGGCGCGGGCGTGGCCCTTGAGCGGGTCCATGTCGATGATGAAGGTGAGGTCGGGCTCGCGGCCGATCATCAGCGCGTGCAGCGCGTCGACCTTGTCGCGCAGCCCCGCGCGCAGCCCCTGATACATCCGGGTGGAATCGGCGAAACGGTCGCAGACCACCACCCGTCCGGCGGCAAGCGCCGGCTCGATCACCCGTTCGAGATGGTCGCGCCGCGCCGCGGTGAACAGCAGGATCTCGGTCTCCGCCGACCAGCGCTCCGGGTCGCCCTCCAGCACCAGGGCGCGGATCTCCTCGGCCCCGGGCGAGCCGCCGGGCTCGCGGGTGTGGAGCGCGTCGATCCCCGCCGCGCGCAGCCGCTCGGCGAGCAGGCGCGCCTGGGTCGACTTGCCGGAACCGTCGATGCCTTCGAAGGTGATGAACAGCCCGGCCATCTCAACCGGCCATGTCAATTGGTCAGCGCCGAGCCCGGCACCACCGGCTCTTCGGCAGGCATTGGCAGCACCGCCGGCAAGGGCTCTGGCGCAGGGCCCATGACCCGGTCGACGAGCAGCAGGGCGGCCCGCCGGACCCTTGCCGCGAACCCCGCGGGCGCAACCCCGGTTTCGGCATAGAGCGGCACGGTGATGTCGTCCATCCCCGGGCGGCTCAGCACCATCGAGGCCAGCGCCTGACCCTGCGCCACCGGCGCCTTGAGCGGCGAGGTCCAGGAGATCTTTCCCGCGAGCCTGCCGTCCGCGCCGATCGGCAGCAGCAGGGTCACGTCATGGGCGGCGACCAGCCCGACATTGTCTTGCGCGCCAAGAAACACCGGCAGTTCCGCCACCCGGACGCCCGCGCGCACCGGGGTTTTCATGGCGAACTGGCGAAACGCCCAGTTGATCACCGCTTCGGCCTCGCTGGCACGTTCCGCGTCGCTGGCGAGCCCGGAGATGACGAAGACGATCCGCCGTCCACCCTGCACCGATGAGCCCACCAGCCCGTAACCCGCCTCCGAGGTATGGCCGGTCTTGAGCCCGTCCGCCCCGATGCCGAGCTTGAGCAGCGGGTTGCGGTTGAAGCGGTTGTCGGGGGCGCGGCCAGCAAAGGAAAACTCGGTCTGTGAGAAGAAATGGTAATATTCGGGAAACTCGGTGATCAGCCGGGTGGCGAGAATTGCCAGATCGCGCATGGACATGCGCTGCTGCGGATGCGGCCAGCCCGACGCATTGCCGAAGGTGGCCGTCTTCATGCCGAGCGCCCGGGCGCGTTCGGTCATCAGCGCGGCAAAGGCTTCCTCCGTCGAGGCCAGCCCCTCGGCCACCGCCACGCAGGCGTCGTTGCCGGAATTGACCACGATGCCCTGGATCAGCTCCTCCACCGTTGGCCGGTCGGAGGTGTTGAGAAACATCGTCGAGCCGCCCATGTCCTGGGCGCGCTGGGAGACCGCGAAACGGGTGTCGGGCATGACCCGCCCGTCACGCAGGGCTTCGAACAGCATGTTCAGCGTCATCAGCTTCGACATCGAGGCGGGCGGCAGCGGTGTGTCGGCGTTTTTCTGCAACAAGACCGTGTTGGTGGTGAGATCGTAGACCAGCGCGGCGCGGGCCTTGGTCTCGAAGGCGCGGGCGGGCAGGGCGGCAAAGGCCACCAGCACCATGAGCGCGATGAAGCGGGCAATCCTCTGCCCGAATGGCTGTGCTGCGGTCATCGGTGAAAAGGCCCCTTGCGGGCCGGCGCGCAAAAGCCGCCGGTCAGTTGCTGACGGTGTAGGCGTCGGCAAAACCGAGCCCCTTGATCTTCTTCAGCAGCGCTGAACGTTCGGCGGAGCTGGTGGCAGGGCCGACGAGGACACGCCAGAACTTTTTCCCGCTGGTTGCACCTTCCTTGACAGTCGGCACCATGCCCGCCCCCCGAAGCCGGTCGGCGATCTGGGTTGCGTTATCCTTCACCGAAAAGATGCCGATCTGGACGAACGGCTTGCGGAGCGATGAGGCCGCCGGGGCCGGAGCCGCGGCAGCGGCCGGTTTGGAGGCCGGTTTTGAGGCGGTCGGAACCAGCGCCGAGGCTGGAACCGCGGGCTTGCTCTCGGCCGCGTCGAGCGCCTGCGAGGCGGTTGCGATCGGATCGAGCGTGGCGGTCTTCACCTCGCCCCCGGCAGCGCCCCCGGCAGCGTCGCTGGCCGTATCCCCGGCAGTGTCCGCGGCAGCGTCTGTGGCGGGGGGGTCGGCCGGCGTCTCCTCGCGCCGCAGCGCGGTCACGTCGAGTTCGGTGGGTTGGCCCGCGAGAATGGCGAGTGCCTCGGCGGCGTCGGACGAGACCTGAAACTTCGGTCCCGGTGCCGTCCGCTCCGGCCGGTAGACCACACCGATCACGAATTTTCCGTTGGCCTGGTTGCGGATGATGACGCGTTCGGGGTCGCGTACGTCGGGATGTGCGACCCAGACGCCGCCAAGCGAGGGGCGCCCGTCCCAGAGCCCCTTGTCGGCCACATGAAACACCTCCGGTGCTTCGACATCGCGTTCGACGCTGCGTGATCTGGCGCTCGCGCTGTCGGCCCCGGTGGTGCTGGCACCGCCGCTTGACAGAAAATCAGGAAGATCCGCCTGACAGCCGGAAAGCGCCAGCGCGCCCCCCAGAACCAGTGCAAAACGCATTGAAATCGAGGATCCGCTCGCCGTGATATGCCCCATGATGTGCCCCTGATGTGCCCCTGATGTGCCTTGGCTGGCACCGCGCGAGAAAGCGATGCCGTCCGTCTGCCATGCCTGTCCTGCGCGTCTGCCGCGCTTGCAGGCGACAATAACGGCTCCGGTCGTCGGTGAAAACCCTGCCAGAGCGTCCTCAGCGGTTTCGCGCCCCGAAAGCGCCGCCGGGTCAGCGGCGGAGCCGGCTGCCAGAGGCGCCGGCCCCTCGCCGAAGTCATGCCGTGGCCCCTTGGCGTTGTGGCGCTGGCCGGGCCAAGGCGCTTGCGGGGGGCTTGCAGGGCCTTTCAGAATCGCCCACACGCGGTTATCGGATCCGGCACGCCCGCAGGAGCGGCAGACAGGCCGCCTGCGGCGGTCCGGGAGCCCCGTATGCCGGAGAAGCGCGGAAGGGTGGCAGAGTGGTCGATTGCACCGGTCTTGAAAACCGGCGATGTGCAAGCATCCGTGGGTTCGAATCCCACCCCTTCCGCCACTTCAGAACAAAACTGGGCACTGGTGCCGCATTGCCTTCGCTTTGGTGCGCCAGAGTGTGCAGCAGGTTGGTTTTGTTGCCGATGATGCGGA